>JAEEGK010017450.1_pt1 | contig 15656 bp, 13 predicted proteins | sample 8958771 | NCBI WGS metagenome assembly JAEEGK01 (sample SAMN16246547, study PRJNA631951) | gut metagenome | biome: gut microbiome; feature: rumen; material: SC-attached | host: Bos | place: Iran: Karaj | collected 2018-10
TACTTCTGTAAAAACTCAGGTAACACCGGTAAGCGGTTATGGTGAAGCCTTTAAAAATGCAAGGGCAAATAATTTTGACTATTTTGTAATTGTTTCTCTTAGTGAAGGAGAGGATGATGTAAGTCTTTCGGCACAGATGTATTCAGGCCGCACCGGAACTGAGACCTTTAATGAAAAATATTACGCAACCGGAAACAACCGCTTTTCTACTGTACTTCGCCGCTTCCGTAATTCGGTTCTTTCAAAGCTGACTGTCCGCGGAAAGATTCTTCAGAGAAACGGAAAGACTGTTCTCATTGACCTTGGCCGCTCAGAAAATATTGTAAAAGACGCCGAGTTCAAGATTGTGCGCAAGGGAGCTGTAAAAACTGCAGACGCAGGTGCCGGTCTTTTCTTCCGTGATGATGATGTGGTTGGAATGCTTGTAGTTACAGAGGCCGGTGAAGAGGTCTCTGAAGCATCAATTACAAGTCACGGCTTTTACGACAGAATCAATGAAGGTGATGAGCTTGTACTTGTTAGCATGCCAGACCAGAATACTGAAGCCGGAATGGATACTGTTCCGAATGCCGATGAAGAAGGAAATCTTGTAGTAAATAACAGTGTAAAAGGCGATGAGCTGGTAGCAGAGATTAAAAAGGCAGTTGAACGCCCGGCTATTATTGATTTATTAAGAAAAATCCGCTAAATCCTGTCCAAAGAAGCCTCCAGCCATTTCTTAGAAATAGTTGGATAGGTCTGCTGAACTTTAATAAAGCTTCTTACCGCATCTTCATAATCATGATTAAAATACTGTGACTCGCCAAGGTAGAAATAAGCACGGTTTCTTGTTTCGTCACTGATGTTTGTTCCAATCAGATTATTAAGCTTATCAACTGTTTCCTTGTATTTTTTTGTAACAAAGGAAGTTTTAAGAATCTCAAAAAGAAGGTATGCATCTCCTCCATCTGGAGAAACTAAATCTTCTTCAAAAATATATGGAGTAAGAGCGGCTGCTTTAGAAGGCTTGCTGTTTCCGCCGGTAAGGCTAGAAACCTTTGATGCTGTATTGTCCGATACAAGAGGTTCTGCGCCAACACCTTCAATAATATCAAGATAAGGAAGAGGAGTTTTACGCAAAGTTCCGTCAGGGTAAACAGTTTCGTAATCCTTTTTTGCAGGCGGTTCAGAAGCGGCTTTTTTTGCATTTAGATGAACGCCGGTTACTGTAGAATTGAAAGAAAGTAAAACTACATCATAAGGGCCTTTATCTGTTTCTGAAATTACGGTGTAAAAATAGTCGCGGAGGTCTTCTACCTGGTCGGTGTAGCCCGAGCGGTCTGGAGTAAGGGTTGCAACCGGTTCAAGATCTTTAAGCTGGCTGTATGAAGTAATCTGCTCTGTTGTTCTGTAAAGAAGAAGATTGTATAAAGAAGGCTCTGGAGACTGTGGAAGCTGCCATGTTATACGGATTTTCTTGCCGTTTCCTGAGCGGGCCTGAATATCGCGAACAAGTGGGCGTTCTGCAAAGGCAAGAGCTGCAATGAGAGTCAAAAAAATCGAGCAAATAGTTTTCTTCATATATATAATAATAGCACGTAAAACACGGCAATGACAAGTTTTGAAATTCATGCTATTCTAAGCGTATGTTAGAAGAAATTAAGTTACCGATTGAACAGTTGAGAGAAGAAATCATGAACGTTTGGGGGCGTCTTTGACTCTGCTGCAATTGAAAAAGCAATAGCAGAAAAAGAAAAGCTTACCGAAGCGGACGGTTTTTGGGACGATCATGAAGCTGCCGAAAAGGTTATGAGCCAGATCCGTAAGCTTAAAAATCGCATTGAACCCTGGAAAAAAATAATTGCAGATATGGATGACCTCGAAGCGATGTATGAGCTTGCTGCAGAATCAGGAGAGGCCAGCGATGAAGATGAAGTTCGTTCAATGTATGAGGCTGCAAAACAGCAGTTTGATAAACTAAACATATTGAATCTTTTAAGCGGTGAAGTTGATCAGAATGATGCCTTCCTTACAGTACATGCAGGAGCAGGCGGAACAGAAGCCTGTGACTGGGCTTTTATGCTCAGCCGAATGTATCTTCGCTGGGCAGAACGTCACGGTTATAAAACAGAAGTTGTAGATGAACTCGAAGCTGAAGGTGGAATTAAATCAATTACAATTCAGATTAGCGGAGACTTTGTTTACGGTTATCTGAAGGGTGAGGGCGGAATCCATCGTCTGGTACGTATTTCGCCTTTCGATGCAAATGCCCGCCGTCACACAAGCTTTGCTTCAGTTTACGTATACCCGGTTTTGGATGATACAATCGAAGTTGATATTAAACCTGAAGACCTTCGCGTAGATACTTACCGTGCCGGTGGAAAGGGCGGACAGCACGTAAACAAAACAGACTCTGCCGTTCGCTTTACACATATTCCGACGGGAATTGTTGTTGCCTGCCAGACTGAGCGCAGCCAGCTTATGAACCGTCAGACCTGTATGAACATGCTCAAGGCTCGTCTTTACGAATACTACCGTGAACAGAAGGAAAAAGAAAACTCAAAGTTCATGGCAGAAAAAAAAGATATTTCTTTTGGAAGCCAGATACGCTCTTATGTTTTCTGCCCTTATACAATGGTAAAGGATCACCGTACTCGTTTTTCTGTGGGAAATATTCAGGCAGTAATGGACGGAGATCTTGACGATTTTATGAATGCATACCTTGTTGCAAAATGGAAAGGTCTTCCAATGGATGGCTCTGGAGATGATGACGACGAAGTATAAAAGCCTGCGTGCTGTTATATTCTATTATATTTTTCTCATGAGTTTTTCTATGCCGCTTTTCTGTGAAACAACCAGCTGGGTAATTGCGGCACAGAAATTCATTTATTCACAAGGCCAGACAAAAAATGCTGTTACTTCAAAAATAGAAGAAACAATTCCATCTGATATTCTCGAAAAAATCAGCAATTCAATAGAAAGAAACATACTACCCGATGAACGCTTTGAACGTGATAATTATAAATTACGTACTGAACGGCAGTCACTGTATCTTCAGCTTTCGAGCGAATATAAGAAAAGAGATTCTCTTGTTTTAAATAATTATTCTGATCTTCGCATGAAATCAGAAATAAAAAATGAAGAAAAGAAAATCCTTCAGATTCAGGAAAAACTTGAAAAAAACATTGCCGAGCAGAAAAAGAAAGCAGAAGAAGCAGAGCTTGGAATGAAGCTTGTAGAGGGGGAAGGAATAATTGATGATGACAGGGAAGTTGCGGAAACAACTCTTGTCAAAAATCTGTTTAAAAATATTTTCAAAAAAGGTCAGACTTTAATTACAGAAGAGAATATTGCTCTATATAGGGATGATGTAAAAAATTTGTATAAGCCTTCTGATAAAGTAGAGGTTAATGCTTATACAGAACCATTGTTCGAAAAAGAGGTAGTTTCTGCTGGAATAAATGCACTTATTACAGGAGAAATAACCTCTTATGGTGAGTTTATTTCTGTAGCTGTTGATTTATATAATTATCCTGGGGCTAAAAAGATTGGTACGGTAATGGAAGTTGGCCAGCTCAAAGAGCTTGATTTAATTACTTCCGAAATAGCCAGACAACTGCTTCCCATGATTGCAAATACCTTACCGGTTGAATTCACTTTTTCTATTCAGCCTGAAGCAGCTAAAGAAAAGCTTTCTATTTTTGTGGATGATATTCTTCAAAAAACTGATGTAAATTCTATTGTTCTAGATTCTGGAATTCATAGAATACAATTTGTTTCTGAAGGTTATAAAAATGCAGGAACAACTTATTATTTTGAAGGTAATACAAAATATAATATTGAAGTAAAATTCGAAAAGCCGGTAATTGGTTATATTCAGATAAAATTAAAAAATCCAATACTTGGTGATATTTATTCAAATGGTGAACCGGCCTTAAAAATCAGTGATAGAAAATCACAGATTACAATAAACGGTTCAACAATTCTTGGTGAATTTATAGCAGAGAATAATGAAACTGCCTTCTTCTATATTCCAAAGAAACAGACTTATGACCGTAATTTTGTTTTAATAAATCCGAAACCTATGGATAGAATGGAATATATTAATACAAGACGAAAATGGATGTATGGAGCCTACACTTTGTTTATGGCTTCTCTTATACCAACCTTTTATACATATGGTAATTTCCAGATTCAAAGTGAATTATATTCTAAGCAATTATCTGATTATCAGACTGCAAAAAGATGGCAGACTGCCTCTGCAGTATGTGAAGTCATAACTGTTGGTTTTGGAATATTCTGGGGAATTGAACTTATCCGATATCTGGTGGCAGCAAATTCTGTATTGCCTCAGACTGTTCAACAGGGAAATCCAAAGGATTTTAAGCCTTATGTTCCTGATCCTGTTTTTGACAAGCCGAAAAAAGATAATAAAGAAAAAAAAGATACTAAATAAGATGGAGAATATTTAAATATGAAAAAATCCTTCGGTGAAAAACTAAAATCCTTGTTTTCAAAAGGAAGCTCAATAAATGAAGAGTTTTTTGAAGATCTTACAGATATGCTTGTTGAAGGAGATATTGGTGCAAAGACTGCTTTTGAAGTGGTTGATGAACTAGAATCAATTTGTAATAAGGAAAAGATTCGTGAGCAGAATGAAATAGTTGAAAAATTAAAGGAATTACTTTTACAGGATGTTCGTTCAGTAGCTCTGGTACCAGAGGCAGGAAAACAGAATATATGGATGATGCTTGGTGTAAATGGAGTCGGAAAAACAACATCTGCTGCAAAGCTTGCAAATTACTTTAAGAATAATGGAGTTGAAAATCTTGTCCTTGCGAGTGCAGATACCTTCCGTGCGGCTGCCATTGAGCAGCTTGCACTTCATGGGGAGCGACTAGGTGTTCGTGTAGTAAGCCATCAACATGGATCAGATCCTTCTGCGGTTGTTTTTGATGCTGCAGATGCTCTTCGTGCGACAGGCCCTGGATTAGTAATTGCAGATACAGCAGGACGTCTTCATAATAAAGAAAACCTTGTACGCGAACTTCAGAAAATCGACCGTACATGTTCGTTAAAGGCAGATGAAGGCTGTTATAAAAAAATCCTTGTAATTGATGCAACAACAGGTCAGAATGCACTTCGACAGGCAGAGGTTTTTAATGAGGCTGTAAAAATTGATGCCATTATAATGACAAAGTATGATTCAACTGCCAAAGGTGGGGTTGCTGTTTCCATTGGTCGCGAACTTGGTCTGCCTGTTGCTTATGTATGTACTGGTGAAGACTATAAAGATATAGGTCCCTTTGATGCTGCATCATATATAAATGATTTTCTTGGATTGTAAGTTGTGAAGATAAATTTGAGTTTTCTGATTGATTTTGTTACCAGACTGGGAAAGAAAAAGATTCTCATCATTTCAATAATGCTTGTTTTTTCAGCATGTTTTCTGGTAACAATTAAATTTTTATTTACAGATAACTCAAAAAAAGAACAGCTTGAAAATCAGGAAGATCAAAATACCGATTTTTCTCTTGATACAGAGATTTATGTGCCAGCTTTAGATGATGCAATGTGGGTGGAGTCTGTTTTAGCAAGAATTGAAGAAGAACGAATTGCAGAAGAACTTCGTGTAATGGAAGAAAGCCTTGAAGAATATCAGATAGCTGAGGATATCGAAATTCCAGAATCAGTCGAAAATATTGAGACGACAAAAAATCCGGAAGATGAGGATGTAGAAGTAATCGACTCTTCAGAGAATGAAGAGGATTCTGAAGAACCCGAAGTATTATCTGAGATAGAAAAATTCTTTATTGAAGAAAAAACAGAAAAGGCGAAAGCCGGTAAAAATGACAGACTGGCTTTCTATGAATTTGACAATGAAGTCTTTTCTACTCATGATTCTGAAGGAAATCATATTTTAATTCATGCAGAAAAAGAAAAAGTAAACAGATTTTTTTATAATGAAGAATATCAGTTAGTAAAAAAGGAAACCTGGAATATTCCTTCTGCATTTAAGGCAGTTTTAGAAAAAACAGAAAAATATGAATACTTTAAAGATGCAAAAGCTGTTGCATCAAAAACTATCACAGGTCCTGATTCAGTTGAGAATGTAAAATACAATAAGGATGGCAGAATTAGTTCTGTCGAAAAATATGCAGTTATCGAAGATAAAAAAAATATTATTTCACAAAGATTTTTTTCTTATGATGATGACGGAAATATTTTGTCTGATGAATTAAAAGAATATTTTTATAAAGCTGATGATTATAAGGAGTTGGATTACAGCTTTACAAAAAAATATCTGTATACTTATAACGATGAGGGCATTCCTCCAGATTTCAAGTATTATGAAAATGAAGTTTTAAAAATGTATAATAAGTATTCGATCGAAAAAGGAAACTATACAAGTAGAATTTATTTTGATGAAGGATTTTCTGTAAAATCTTATTATGAAAATAATGTACGTGTCAAAGATGTTTATTACAGAAACAGTACTGTTATAAGGGAGAAGGTTTATGAACAGCCTGAAAAATCAGAAGAATAGTTTTATAAAAAATCTCCGCTGGATTTCTGTAGTTTCAAGCCGCTTTGCACGTGTAGACAGAAAGGGGCGTTCTGCCGTAACTTCTGTGCTTGCAACGCTTGGCATCTGCTTTGGAGTTATGACGCTCACTGTTGTTATGAGTGTAATGAACGGCTTTCAGATGAGCTTTATTGATTCTATTCTGGAAGTGTCGTCTTACCATTTGAGGGCGGTAAATGTGCCGCCGGAGCAGGAGAGCGCACTGAAGACAGCATGTGAGACGGAAAAGCAGATTCGGGCCTGTGTGCCTTTTTATGAGGCTCAGGCACTTATGACCGGAGAGAAAGGCGGGGCTCTTGCTGTAAACGTTCGTGCTGCTGATGAAGCAATTTATTATGAAGATGAAGGCTTTAAAAAAGAGTTAAGAATGCTTTCCGGGCATTTTGATTTTTCAGAAGAGGATTCAATCATTCTCGGAAGTACGCTAGCAAGAAATCTCGGCGTCCGCACCGGAGACTCCGTGAACCTTCTGGTCATGAGTGGTGGAAGCGACGTAGAACTCTTTTCATCCGACCGCCTTTTTACAGTCCGCGGAATCTTTACAAGCGGCTATGCCGAAATAAACAGTGCATACGCCTTTACAGGAACTGCTGCTGCAGAAAAATATTTCGGCGCTTCAGCAAAAAAAATCTGGGGTATCAAACTCAAAAATTATGATAAAGATTTGAAGGCAATCAATTCTCTTAAAAAATCTCTCGGCTGGCAGAGTTCGTCGAAAACAGACGGCTCTCAAATTCTTTCCTGGAGAAGTTTTAACAAAACCTTCTTTGGGGCCCTTCGTATCGAAAAGAATATGCTGCTTCTTCTCGTGGCTTTAATTTTCGTAGTTGTTGCAATAAATATTTATAACGGTATGCGGCGCCTTGTGTTTGAACGGCGTACTGAAATTGCAGTTCTTTCAGCTCTTGGAGCTCGTAAGGGTGGTATAAAATCTATTTTTATTATGCGCGGTTTTATTATGGGAACCCTTGGCGCCCTGACAGGCGTTGCTCTCGGTATCATAATCAGCTTGAATACAGATGTCGTTTTTACCCTTGCAGCAAAGCTTATGTACGGGATTCAGTATCTTGTAACTGCCCTTACAGATCGACAGAATCTTCAATATGTACAGGTTAATTCTTCATATAATCTTTATGCCAGTATTCCAGCCCGCATCTTTCCTGGAGAAGTAACAGCAATAACTTTGTTCGGAGTTTTTTCTCCTTTGATTGCTTCCTGGGTGGCAAGCAGAAATGTTTTGAAAATGACAGTTTCGGAGGTACTCCACAATGAGTAAAAATATCCTTACTATAAAAAATCTTGAAAAAGTTTATGTTACCGACAGTGAAAAACTTACCGTTCTCAAAGGCTTGAATCTTACTGTTGATGAAGGCTCAAAAATTGCCATTGTAGGTGAAAGCGGCAGCGGAAAAAGTACCCTGCTTAATATCATTGGTGGAATTGATAATGCTACAAGCGGAAGTGTTCAGGCGGGGGATTGGGAAGTTACAAACCTCAGCGAAGTAAAAATGTCTGAATACCGTTCGCACTTTCTTGGACTGATTTTTCAGTTTCATTATCTTCTTAAAGATTTTACGGCTCTTGAAAATGTTTATATGCCGGCTTTGATTGCAGGGGTGTCAAAAAAAGAAGCAATTGAGAGGGCAAAATCTCTTCTTTCAGATGTTGGAATTTCTGACCGTATTAATCATCTGCCTTCTCAGCTTTCGGGAGGTGAGAGGCAGCGTGTGGCTGTAGCCCGCGCTCTTATTAATGACCCGAGCCTGATTCTTGCAGACGAACCAACCGGAAACCTTGACCCTGCAAACGCTCAGAAAATCGGAGAACTTCTTTTTTCTATGGCAGATAAATACAAAAAAACGCTCATTCTTGTAACTCATGATATGAATCTTGCAGCAAAGGGTGACAGTCAGTTCCGCATTGTGGAGGGCCGTCTTAAATGAGACTTTCATATTCCTTTAAGTTTGCTAAAAGTCTTATTTTTCCTAAGTCTGAAAAAAAGTCTATTGCCCGAAAAAGTCTTTTTGGTGCAGTGCTTTGCATAGGACTTAGCATAGTTCCTCTTGTAGTTGTTACTTCAGTTACCAATGGAATGATTGACGGAATGACTGAACGTATCATAGGGCTTTCCTCGTCTCATATCCAGGCCTACGTAGCTCCAAATATTTCAAAGGTTAGCACTGCAGATAGCTTTATGGCTTATGCAAAAGATGTTTCGTCCTGCAGGGGAGTGCTTGATTCTTATCCCGAAGTTGAGATTTCTGCAATTGCCGTTGGCAAAAACGGAAGAAGTGGAGCAGAAATTCGTGCGCTTGAAAAAGATGTTTTTGTACGAAATAAATCTTTTGAAAAACTTTTTGAAGTCTGCGAAGGAGATATTTCTGATTTTGTAAATCCTGATGAAAAGGGAAAACGTGCCCCTGCAGTAATCGGAAAAAAAATGGCAGAAGATCTTGAACTTCACACTGGAGATGTACTTAGAATTGTAACAACCAGAACAGCTGGAGATAAAATCATTCCAAAACTCACTTCTTTTACAATAAGCGCAGTTGTTTCTTCCGGCTATCAGGAGCTTGATCAGTTCTGGGTATTTATTCCGCTCGAAGCTGCCTACTCAAGTCTTTCTATGGAAAGTGCTGATTACAATGTGATGATAGAAACTTCGGATGCATTTTCACCGGAGCTTGTTGCGATCCAGAAGAGGGTGAGTGAATATTTTGGTCGCTATGCCAATGTTTACCGCTGGGATCAGATTCATACTGCAGAGTTCGAAAATTTTTCATCAACTAAGGTAATGCTTGTTTTTGTAATGATGCTGATTGTGCTTGTTGCTACAGTAAATATTTCTTCTGCAATTGTAATGCTTGTAATGGAACGTCAGAAGGAAATCGCAATTCTTAAGAGTATAGGTGCAAAGCCTCAGGGAATCACCTTTGCTTTTCTGCTGGCGGCTCTTTCCTGTGGAGCGGGCGGTCTTGTAATCGGGCTTCCTGTGGGAATCCTTCTGACTCTTTTTTCCAATCAGATTGTGCACGGACTTGAGCGCCTTGTAAACTTCTTTGCTCTTATGGGCGGGGGTGGTGAAATTCATCTTATGGATCCTGCTTATTATTTGAGTGAAATTCCTGTTGAAATTCCTGGAAAACAGATTATCCTTATAGCTGTGGCAGTTTTACTGCTTTCGCTACTGGTTTCTTATCTGCCTTCCCGCAAGGCTGGCCGTGAAAAACCTCTTGATATTTTACGTAAAAACTAGTTTAATCGGTAAACTGTATGAAATGCTGCAGTGTGTGCGGATGCACTTTTGATCAGATTGCAAAGTCTCAGAAAATAGGTTGTGCAGAGTGTTATTACACCTTTGCCGAAGAATTCCGTGCTACCCTTGAAGGTTATGGAATCACCGGCTCATACAAAGGTTCCCTGCCAAAACGGCTAAAAGGCTACCGTTCAACTCTCGTAGACCGCATGACTATGCAGATTAAGCTTGAAGAAGCGGTTGCCGCAGAAGATTACGAAAAAGCAGCACTTTACAGAGACTATCTTAAGGTTTTGAATCATGGCACGGAAACAAAAGACGGAGAGCAATAGCACGACTGGCGGAATCAGCGCGTGGTTTGCAGAAGAAGGAAAAAATGATGATGTAATCATTTCTACCCGTGCCAGACTTGTGCGGAATCTCGCAGATTTCCCTTTTTCCTCAAAAATGACTGCTGACGACAGGGAGCGCGTTCAGGCCCTCGCTTATGATGCCTTTTCCGGCGAGGAGGGCTGGCATTTTATTGATATGAGCCAGGTTTCCATTCCCGGAAAGCAGATTCTGATAGACAAAAACATCATAAATGATGACTGTACGGCTGTTGTAATCAATTATGGTGATGAAAGTACCTCCTGTCTTGTAAATGAAAGCGACCATATTAAGATTGCAGCCTTTGTTTCTGGCCTGGACTGCGAAAAAGTGATGGAAAAGGTCTATAAAGTAGACGAATTTCTTCAAAAAAAGCTTCAGTTTGCTGCAAATATTGATTTCGGATACCTTACTTCCTATATAAAAGACTGCGGAACCGGCCTTAAATTCTCAGTTCGTGTTTTTATTCCTTCAATTGTGCTTTCCGGCCAGTTTGATTCGGTGGTTTCTATGGTTCGTGAAAAGAAGCTTTCGATAAAACCCGTCTTTAAAAGTGAACAGATTGCTGATTTTTCGAATTGTCTTTTTGATATCACTACTACAAGCTCTGCAGAAGGCACGGAACTGGACCAGATGGCTGTAATTCATTCAGTTGTAAGCGTTATTTTAAAAACAGAACGCAAGATTCGCTCGAATTTTGCCGATAATAATCCTACAGTAGTCTTGAATTTTTTCAAGCAGAGTTATGCACGGGCCATGTACTCGCTGCTGCTTTCTTATGAGGAGGCTGTAAGCATAATTTCTGCGGTAAAATGGGGACTTCAGCTGGGGCTCATAAAAGGTATTTCGGAAAACGAACTGAACGGGCTTTATTACCGGGTAAAGGACGGGCATCTAAAATATCTTTGTGACAATTTTGCGTTTACCTTTGAAAAAGACGTAAAATCCAGCGAAAACCTGCAGATAAAAAGACTCAGAACTATTGTAATACAACAGGCCTTTGAGGGAATTGTTAATGAAAAACCTGTCTCCTAGAGCAAAAAAAATCTTGATGGTACTGGCCCAGGATGAAGCCAGAAAAATCGGAAGTACCCAGCTTTTACCAGAGCATGTACTTCTTGCAATCTTAAAATCAAAGGATGGACTCGGATATTCTGCAATCTCAGAACTTGGACTTGATGCAGATAAGCTTTTACAGGCTGTAGAAACTTATTTCCGCGATGACATAAGCTCACCGACTCTCGATTCAATTCCAAAGAGCCGTCGTTATCAGTTTATGATTGATATTGCCGATATTGAATCTTCGGCTTTACATAATAATTATATTGGAACAGAACATCTTCTTCTTGCAGCAGTACGCGACGAGGGAAGTGTAGCCGCAAAGTTTTTTACTAACGAAGGCTACACAATAAATGATTTGCGTTTTACTGTAATGGAGCTTCAGTCAGATGTTGGTTCTTCTATCCGTCAGCAGAATGCAGAAAGTATTGTTGATTCTGTATTCAGAAGCCTTTTGAATGATGATGCAGGCGGCGGACTCTTTGGTGTTTTTGAAGAGAAAAAAGAAAAGAAGCAGCCGGCAGATAAATCTACTGGCGGACAAAAGCAGTCTTTCCTTGCAGAATACAGCCGTGACCTTACAAAGCTTGCCCGTGAAAATAAAGATGATCCTGTGGTTGGCCGTGATAAGGAAATTCACCGCGTAATTCAGATTCTTTCTCGCCGCACAAAAAATAATCCTGTTCTTACTGGTGAGCCTGGAGTTGGTAAAACTGCTATTGTAGAAGGCCTTGCTCAGCATATTGCAGCCGGAAAGGTTCCGGAAGGACTTTTGAACAAGCGCATTTTGTCTTTGGATTTAGCTGCCATTGTTGCAGGTACCAAGTACCGCGGTGAGTTCGAAGAGCGCATGAAAAAAATGATGAAGGAGCTGCAGGATAATAAAGACATTATCCTCTTTATTGACGAGCTTCATACCATCATCGGAGCGGGTGGACCGGAAGGAACAATGGATGCTTCTAACATCATGAAGCCGGCTCTTTCACGCGGAGAAATCCAGATAATCGGTGCAACAACTACAAAAGAGTATACCCGTCACATCGAAAAGGACCTTGCCCTTGAACGCCGCTTTCAGGTGGTTAAGGTAGAAGAACCTGGCGACCAGGAAACCGAAGAGATTCTCAACGGAATCAAAACTAAATACGAAAACTATCACAGAGTTATTTATGATGACGCAGTAATTCCTGCTATTGTAAAACTCAGCCGCCGCTATATTCCGGAGAAGGTTTTGCCGGATAAGGCAATTGATATTCTTGATGAAGCTGGAGCTGCAAAAAAGATTCAGGAAGAAGCCCGTCCAACCGAGCTTGCAGAACTTGAGCAGAATATCAGCCAGCTGATTGAAGAAAAAACAGCCCTTGTAAAAAATCAAGATTACGAAAGTGCGGCTTTAGTACGCGACAAGGTAATTGACCTCAAGCGCCGCCTCAACGTTTACAGCGACCTCTGGAAAAAGAGCGGAGCGAGCGGAACAAAGCGTGTAAGCGTTTCTGATGTTGAGCATATTATTTCCGAGATGACAGGAGTTCCTGTAGAGCGTCTTTCTTCTTCTGAGGCAGAACGCATCGTTCATATGGAAGATGAACTTCACAATACAGTAATCGGTCAGAACAGCGCCGTAAGCGTAATAAGCGGCGCCATCCGTCGCGCACGGGCTGGTATCTCATCTCCAAAACATCCGGTCGGTTCTTTTATTTTCTTAGGCCCTACCGGAGTTGGAAAAACTCAGCTTGCAAAGGCTCTTGCAAAATATCTTTTTGGAAGCGAAGAATCCTTAATTCGAATTGATATGTCTGACTTTATGGAAAAGCATACGGCAAGCCGCCTAGTTGGAGCGCCTCCAGGATACGTTGGCTATGAAGAGGGTGGTGTGCTTACAGAAAAGGTTCGCCGTCATCCATATTCAGTTGTATTGCTCGATGAAATTGAAAAGGCTCATCCGGATATTTTTAATCTTCTTTTGCAGCTGCTTGAAGAAGGTGAACTTTCTGATAACCTGGGCCATACAGTAAACTTCCGTAACACTGTCATCATCATGACAAGTAATGCCGGAGCCCGACAGATTACAAACGAAGGCCGCGTTGGTTTTGGTACTCTCGATGGAGTTATTCCTTATGAGGAAATCAAAGCTGGTGCTATGAACGAGCTTAAAAAACTTTTGAGCCCTGAGCTTATCAATCGTATTGATGATGTAATTGTTTTTGATGCCCTTTCGAAGAAAGAGGTTTCTAAGATACTGGACATTCAGCTTGCAGAACTCGGGGATCGTCTTGCAGAACGAGGCCTTACAATCAGCCTCAAGCCAAAGGCCAAAGAATATCTTATTGAAAACGGTTACAATCCTGCAATGGGAGCCCGCCCTATGAAGCGCCTGCTCCGTAAAGAAATTGAAGATCCGCTTTCAATGGAACTTCTCTCAAATGCCGGAAAAGATTATAATACTGTAAGCATCGAGTGCACAAATGGTAAAATCAAAGTGAAGCTCGAAAAACTGGATGAGAAAGATTCAGCCGTTGTAGAACATGTTGAAACAACCATGCTGCAGCATCGAAGTAATCCGTAAGGAAAAAAATGAAACGTAATTTGTTGATTTCTTCTTTATTATTTATATTTTCAATCAGTTTGTTTGCACAGGCTGCACAGGTTCGTGTAGGTATTCTTAATGGTCCAACCTGTGTGCCTGCGGCTTATATGATTGATAAAAATACCGCTTTTACCTTTGAGCAGTTTGCAGATCCTCAGGCTCTGCTTCCAAAAATGATAAAAAAAGAAATCGATATTGGTTTTATGCCGGTAAATGTTGCTGCTAAGGTTTACAGTGCAGGTAATAAAGCCATTATCTGCTGTGCAGTAACAGGTCTTGGAAATATCAAACTTATAACTACAGATTCAACTGTAAAACGCTTTACCGACCTCAAAGATAAAACAATTTATGTTGCAGGGCAGGGGGCAACTCCAGAGTATATGTTCCGCTTTTTGCTTGAGGAAAACAAGCTGGACTGGTCTGAAGGTGGTAATGTTATACTTGATTATTCTATTCCAACTGCCCAACTTGCAGCACAAATGATTTCCGGAAAAATTGAGTATGCAGTATTACCAGAACCTTTTGTAACAATTGCTCAATTGAAATCAGATCAAATCAGTGCTCCACTTGATTTTCAAAAAGAGTATATTGAAATCACCGGGGAGAAAAATATCTATCCGCTTTCTGTAATGGTTGTTCGTAAAGATTTTGCGAAAGAAAACAAAGAGCTGTTAGAGACTTTTCTGAGTGAATATGAGAAATCAGTTGAATGGACTATTTCTAATCCTGAAGAAGCAGGAAAACTTTCGGAAAAAAACGGACTAGGCTTAGGTGCTGTTGTAGTTTCAAAGGCAATTCCTGTTTCAAATTATACTTTTATTCCTGCAAAAAAAGCGGTTTCGCAAATCGAAGCTCTGCTTAACATTTTTTTGAATTGCGATAAAAACTCAATTGGCGGTAAATTACCGGCTAAGGATTTTTATTATTCAAATAATGAATAGAATTCACTTTTGGAAAATTATTTCTCCTTTTTTACTGGTGCTTGCATGGTATGCAGTTTCCGGTATTATGAATGCACCAATTATCCTTCCTTATCCTCATACTGTTTTATTCCGCCTTGTAGAATTATCTTTTACAGCTGTTTTCTGGAAAGCATTTGCATTCACTTTTTTGCGTGTAATCATTTCATTTTTGATTTCGTTGATTGCAGGTTTCTTTCTCGGATTTTTTGCTGCAGATTCAAAAAGTTTTTCTGCATTTCTGGAATTTCCGCTTGAGTTACTGCGTGCTACTCCCATAATTGCATTAATTTTGCCGGCTCTTTTCTGGTTTACTTCAAATATTGTACCTGTTTTTGTTGCTGTTATTATGTGTATTCCAATTGTTTTAACTTCAAGTAAAAAGGGGTTTGAACATAACAGTGAAAATCAACAGAAGCTTTTTAAGGCAAAAAGTCGTGGTTTTACAGGCTACAATGCATTCAGATATATCAGAGTTCCCTGTGCCTTACCTTCTGTTGTTTCTGGTGCTGAATCAGCTTTCGGTTTGAGCTGGAAAGTTGTTGCAGCAGGAGAAGTTTTGAGTATTCCCAGATATGCAGCAGGTTCTCTGATGCAGCAGGCTCAGATTCATCTTGAAACCTCTGATGTTCTTGCTGTTACCATTGCACTTGTCGTTGTAAGTTATATTCTTGAAAAACTCTTAAAAACGGTGACGGTATTTCTTCTGAAAGATAAGACAGTCTAAGCCATAATAAAGAATATTGAACAAAACTTTTCTATATGATATATTTAATAGATAAAATTAGTATTCTATTATATACAAGGAGTTCCTAATGTCAGGACATAGTAAATGGGCCACCATTAAACATGCAAAGGGTTTGG
>JAEEGK010017451.1_pt1 | contig 15655 bp, 7 predicted proteins | sample 8958771 | NCBI WGS metagenome assembly JAEEGK01 (sample SAMN16246547, study PRJNA631951) | gut metagenome | biome: gut microbiome; feature: rumen; material: SC-attached | host: Bos | place: Iran: Karaj | collected 2018-10
AAAGATTCAAAAAATAATTTACTATCTAATGTCTCTAAAATTCAGAGAGCATTTAGAAAATATAGAGAAAATAAATTAAAACAAAATAAAGAATCCAAACAAAATACAACAATGGAATTTAATCAAAAAAATAAAGCAAGTATTAACACAATTTCTTCATCTTATACTCAAAAAAAAAAAAAAAAATCTCATGGAATAATATTAGCAAATGATACAATAAATAAAAGAAGAAATTCCTTTCAGGATCCATTTACAATAAAAAGACAACATGCAACAGTATTATCTTTTTTTTCAATATCATCATCAGATGAAGAATCAAATAGAACAGGAAATTTAAAATTACTAAATAATAATAATGAAGAAATATATGGTTATTTCTTAAAAAAACCGAATAAAAGTTTAAAATATCATGGTGAAAAAGATAAAAATAACCACAAAAAAAATGGTTATGGCATAGTAACATGGGATGATAAAAGTCAATTATATGGAATATTTAATGATAATAAAGTATATGGTTTTTGTAAATTTATAAACAAACAAAATAAAACAGTTTATAAAGGAGAATATATTAAAAATATTCCAAAAGGATATGGATATTATGAAACATTACATTATACAAGACAAGGTTTTTTTGATAAATTATATTTAAATGGTATTGGTTTGGAATTATGGGATGATTCTACATTTTATCAAGGTGAATATTTAGAAAATAAAAAACATGGTATTGGAATATTTCAATGGCCAGATAAAACTTATTATGAAGGAGAATGGAAAAATAATCAAATGACTGGTTATGGTATGATTAATTATAGTAATGGAAGTTTATATAGTGGTGAAGTTTATAATGGAAATATGCATGGATTTGGAGTTTTTACTTGGAAAAATAAACATAAATATATTGGATTTTTTAAAAATGATTTAAAAAATGGATTTGGTGTTTTTATTTGGCAAACTAAACCTTTAGAAGCTTTTGTTGGTTTTTGGGATAAAGGAAAACAAAATGGCGTTGGAGCTAAAGTCAATAAAGGAATTTTTACTTATGGTATTTGGCTTAATGGTAAAAAAGAAAATTGGCTTAAAGGAGAATGGGAAGTTAAAAGATGTTTAACACCAGAAGAAGTTAAATATGAAAAGTTTTTATATAAAAATGAGTTAAATACTTTGATAAAACATATTAATGTATAATTTATTTAATCTTGATAAAATGATTTATTATTATATTGTATATAGATAATTTATTATATTTTATTCATATTATTTCTATAATTAATAAATTTTCATATTTCTTTTTAAAATATTTTTTTGTAATAATAAAATAAAATAATTAAATGATATTTAATATAATATTTTTTAAAAAAAAATGAGAAGTTTCAGACAATCACATTCTTCTTATAATTCAGAAAATAATGAACCTCAAAGACATTTAAGAACATCATATAATATATCATATTCTAAACCAGATTATTTCACATATTCAAATAGGAGAAATAATGATCAAGAAATGCAACAAAAAAGAAAATATGAAAATAAAATAAATCAAAACCAAGATAATTATTCAAATTATTCAAACACAGATTCAATACATTCAAAAAGATTAATTTGTCCAGATTGTTTTAATAGAAATATTATAGAGGATGGTAAAAATAAAGCTAATTATTCAGATAAATTTATTCCAAGATCTTTTGTAGATAATTTAACAAGAGATGATGAAAAAGTAATACAAGATAAAATAAAACAAAGAGAAAATTTAACAAAAGAAGCAGGAAAATATTTAAATAATATTAGAGATTATAATATAAATAAATTACAAAATGAAAATCAAAATGGTGATTTTTATGGAACTAGTTTAGATAATGTTAAATTAAGAGCACAAAAAAAAAATTTAATTAAAGATAATAATTTAAGAAATAATATGTTAGCTTATTCAAATTTTGAAAATCCAAAAGTAAGTGATTATTATAGAAAATATGTTAATAATAATGATAATGTTTTAATTGAAGATAAAATACCTCAAATGTCAAAAGATGAATATAATCAAATGATGATTGAACAAATTGAACAAAATAGAAGATTAAAAATGAAAAGAGAATATGATGAAAAAATGGAAGATGAAAGATTATTAAGAAATCAAATTGATGATGATAATAGGAAAATTTATGAAGAAAATTTAAGAAAAAAAGAAAATTGGAATTATTATCAAGATGAAAATTTAAAATTATTAAAGTCAAAAAATTTAAGAAATCAAGCCGAAGATAGAGAAAGAAAATATGAAGAAAATAAAATTATGAAAGAAAATGAAAGAGAAATGGAAAAAGATTATGAAAATGCACAAAAGAAAAGACAAGAAATTATTGATTTAAATAGAGAAAATTATTTTAATTCTAAATTAAAGAAACAAAATGAATTAAGAGAAAGAGAAATTGAAAATAATAGAAATTATCCTGGATTATGTACTCATGGTTGTGATATGGAAAAGTGTGATATTTGTAAAAAAATGTATCCTAAACAAGTTCTTACTAAAGTTGTTTATAATAAAAAAAAAAGAACTTTTGAATAAAATTTTTTTTTTTAAATTTTATTTAAATTTTTTTAAAATAAATGAACAAATTATTTAGTTTTTTTATATATTTCTTTTAATATTATTTTTTTTTAAATGTTTATTATTTTACAAATTATATTTTTAAAATTTATTGAATGAAAGTATCTAATTTATATGAAGGTATTTAAATTTTATTTTGAAAAAAATAGATAAATGTAATAAAAGAGTAAAAGTACTTATAATTTGTATTGTTTTATTACTTCTTGATATAATAATTAATTGTTTTATTCGATATTATTTACATAAGTATTTATCAACACCAGAAAAAGAAAATTTAACTTTAATAATTATTATAATTTGTTTATTTGGAATTTTTTTCATATCATTTTTATTATGCAATAATATTTTATTTATTAATATTAGCCAATTTTCTTATTATATTATAGGAGGAATTTATTTCACAATTATAATAATCGATCAAATTATAAATACTATAAAAGAACCATCATCAAATTGGATTGATGACTATTACAAAAATAAAGTTAGTTTAAAAGTATTTTTAATTTGTTTATTTACAATTGTAATTAAGTTTTTTGTTTATAAAAATATTCAAAATTATATTATTTTAATACAATTAAATGAACAATATAAAAAAATAGAAGATAAAGATGCTTTTTTTGAAAAATTAGAAAAAAGAATTGAAAAAAATGATAATAAACTAAATAAAGATTTTAATAGTTCAATTATAAAAGATGATAATAATGTTGAAATTTACCTTTAAAAACATATGACAAAAAATTTCAATTTAGATTAATTAAAATAATAATTTTTGATTTAAAAAAAGTATTTAAAAAATTTTAATATTCTCAAATAACTATTTAAAAAAATATTAATTATATATATATATTATTCACAAAAAATGGTAGATAAATGGTTAGAAACATTAAAAGAAGGAAATTGTATTCCAGAAAATGATGTAAAAACTCTATGTGACAAAGTAAAAGAAATTTTCATAGAAGAAAATAATGTTCAACCAGTAACAGCTCCAGTAATAGTATGTGGTGATATCCATGGTCAAATATACGATTTATTTGAATTATTTGAAAAAGGTGGTCAAATTCCAGATAGTAAATATATATTTATGGGAGATTATGTAGACAGAGGTTTTAATAGTGTAGAAGTCTTTTCATTATTATTAGCCTTAAAATTAAAATATCCAAATTATATAACTTTATTAAGAGGAAATCATGAAAGTAGACAAATATCATTTACTTATGGTTTCTCAGAAGAAGTTAATAAAAAATATGGTAATTCTAATGTATGGAATTATTTTACTGATTTATTTGATTATTTACCTATTGCTGCTTTAATTGAAGGTAAAATATTTTGTATTCATGGTGGTTTAAGTCCATTAATTTCAACAGTTGATCAAATTAGATTAATTAATAGAAAAATGGAAATTCCACATGAAGGTGCTTTTTGTGATTTAATGTGGAGTGATCCTGATGATATTGAAACATGGTTAATGAGTTGCAGAGGAGCAGGATGGATTTATGGATATAAAGTTGTAGATGAGTTTAATTATATTAATAATTTAGAATTAGTTTGTAGAGCACATCAATTAGTTATGGAAGGTTATAAATTTTGGTTTACTAAACAAAATTTAGTGACTGTATGGTCTGCTCCTAATTATTGTTATAGATGCGGGAATAAAGCTTCGATTTTGAAATTAGGGAGTAATTTAGATAAAAATTTTGAAACTTTTCAAGCTGCTAGTAAAAGTATTAATAGTAAACATCCTAAAAATATTGTTCCTTATTTTCTTTAATATTTTGTCATTATGATTTGTTAATTATTTATTGTTTTATTAATAAATAAATATTTATTTATTTTTTTTTTTAAGTTTTAATTTAATTTAATTTAAATTTTTTTTTTTATTTAATTGTGCTTTCCCCATAATTTTAATTTACCATCAAGTGCATGACTTATTAAACATTCTCCATATTTTGGATGAACAATTTTATCAACTGCACAAACTGTTGTTGTATGTCCAAGAAAACCTTTTACATAAATTCCCTTTTTTAAATCATATAATTTAACTTGAGAATCACTTCCAGTAGAAAAAAGATATTGTTCATTCCAAATACAAATTCCTCTTAAATTTATTACACTACCAGTCATAATACATAAAATTGGAGTTCCTGTATGAAAATTCCAAGTTCTAATATAACCATTTCCATCTGATTCAATTAATTGTTGAATATCATTAATTTCAAAAACTAATGCACTCATATGCCAAGTTTGAGGAAAACCTTTATATGATTTATATAAACTTCCAGTTTCAAAATCATATGATTTAACATCAACTGAATTAGCATTTAAAACATAATATTTTTCTTGTTTGTAATCATAATAAGTATTAATGAAATAAGTACTTTCATTATTAACACCAAAATCTCTTATAAATTTAGCATTAAAATCCCAAACTTTAGTAAATTCATTTGGTGCAGTAGTAATAACATAATTTTTACAATTAATTTCATCACAAAGAATACTAACAGAATAAATATAATAAGCAGTATGTGCCGGTGATATTTTAACAATATTAGCCCAATCTTCTTGAATATTCCAAACTTTAACACTTCTATCATATGATGATGTAATTACTAAATCTCTTTTTCCTTTTCTATCTAAATAATGTCTACATGAAAATATTGTTTGATTATGTGCATTTTCAATTTGTTTTATTAATTTATCTAAACCTAAATCAAAACATTCTATACTATATGTTGGTGTACCCCAAACTACTAATGATTGACCTTTTAATGATTTAAATGCACTAAATACTGAATCTATTGAATTTGTTTTATGTGCATTTGTACATATATCTTTTATAAATACTAAATTTGTTGGTTCTGATGTAAAAATTACATTTTTATTTGGATAGAATAAACTACTTACTTTTGGTATTATTATTGAATTTTCAATTTCTTCTAATTTTTTATCTAAATTTTCCTCTAGTTCATTTAATATTTTATCTATTTTATCATTTAATTCTTTTTCTTTTTTTTCATCTTTTGCTGATATTTGATCTAAATAAATTAAGTTATCTAATTGTTTTGTTATTTCTAAAGTTCTTTCTGTATTACTTAAAAATTTAATATCACTTATAAATTTATGTTTTTCATCTTGAGATTTTAAACTTGAAGTAACTAAATCAAGTGTATTTTGTTCATTCATCATGGTATTATAAGTTAATAAATCAGGAATTTTAACAGATAATAATTTATTAATTTTTTCTTTCATTTCATTTTCAGTATTTAAATTAGATTTTAATTCATTTAATTTTACTTTATTTTGATCATAAATTTTTTGTATAGAAAGATGAATTGTAGAATCTAATTCATTTTTAATTTGTTCAACAACTTTAGTAGAAATATCTTTAAATTGAGATAAAACTTCTTGAATTTCTTTTGGTTCATAATCTTTAATTGTTTCTAACATTGAATTAATTTCCATTAAGTCAATTGTTTTATTTTCTTGTTTTAAGAAAAATCTATATAATAATTCAGAGAAAGATACTAATTCATGATGATCTTTTGTTATACATGTTTCATTTGATTTTATACATTTCATACAATAAAACATTTTTGGACAAAAAAATTCTGAACATAAACCAATACTTGGAAGATTATGAATTGGACATGTAAATTCAATTTCATCAAAATTGGATAATATTGCACTTAAATTATCCATTTAATATTTTTAAATTAATTATTTTTTTTTTGGACATAATAATTTGAAAATAATTGTTTTTAAAAATTAATAAATTTTAATTTTTTATATTTATTTATTATTATTTTTCCAAATATTCTTCAAAATTAATTAAATCATTTTTTGATTGTAAATAATAAAAAATATTATTGAAAGGATTTGATTTTATTTCATTCAATTCATTTATAAAATTGATAATATATTTATTATAACAAAATAGAAAAATTGGGTCTACTAAATTTAAAATTTCTAATAATAAACTAATGTTATCATTATTTTCATTTTTATTTAATTTGTACTTTTTAGATATATTTATTAAATTATCCAAATCTTCTTTTTTTTCATAAAGTTCCTTATCACATGATAATAAATTTATTATTTTATTCAAATTATTATAGCATTCTTTATATTCTTTTGAATTAAAATTTAATTTATAATTTATTATCAATTGAATTAATTTTTTAACATTTTCATTTGTAATTTTTTCAAATAAATAATTTCTAATTTTTTCATCAATCATCATTTTTTCTTTAAAATTATCATTTTTATCAATTATCTGAACAAATAATCCATTTTTTTTTTTAATTAATGATGAAATCTCTTCTTTATACATATTAAATTCATATATTCCTTTGATTGAAATAAATTGATTATAAATTAAAGACTCCCAAATATTAAAAGTTTTTTTTGGAATGGCAATACGATAATCTTTTATTTTTTCTGGAAATCCAATCATTATTTTGAGTAGACGATATTTTTCATCAAAATCACTAGAATTAATAGAAATTATATAATATATTGGAATGAATTCATGTTTATTTTGTTTTATTATTTGAATTGAATCATTAAATAAAGTAAAATTTACTTTTTCATATTTTTTTCTTTTTTTTGTATATTTATATATTTCATCTGTTTTTATTTGTTTTTTATTTTTAGGATTAAAGAAATAATAATCATTACGAATAAAGTCAAAGCTTTTACTTTGTGCTTTATAATATTGATTAATAGTTGATTCTGAAATTAATTCAGTTTTAACAATTATTTTTAAATAATATAATTCATAATATCCTTTTTTTAAATATAAATATGGTTTAAAAGTATTATTTAATATAAATTCATTATATTTATTCCTTGTATCTAATAATAAATATTTATACTGATTAATTGAGTGTCCAAAATTTGGAATAAAATTTTCATATTCACCAATATAGTTTTGTTCTATTGTAATTAAATCATCATCAGGTTGTAAATTAATAATTAATTTTTTAGATTTATCTCTTGTAAAATATAATATATAATCAACTTTTATATTTTCTGTTTCTTTTGTTTTTGAGAAATCAATTAATTTAGAAAGGCTTAAAAACATAATTAAAATAAAAAGAATTAATAAATTATATAAAAAAAAATATTTTCCTAAATTTATTTAATATATTTAGATAAAAAAATTATTAAAATGATTCAATATTATTAAAAAGATGAAATACCATTATTCAATATTGATGAATTACTTATTTTTGCTTTTTCTTTAGAAATTGCAATAATATTATTTTCTAACATCTCAATTTTATTTTTTTGTCTTCTTATAATTTCATTTTTCTCTTCTAATATTTTTTTAATTTCACTCATTTTATATGCATCATTTCTATTATCTCTAAATGATGAGAGAGAATTACCTTTATATAATTTAGTATCTTTCCAACTTTTTTTTTCAGTATGAGTCATATTAAATTTCTTTTGAGTATTATTCATTTGAGAAATAGAAGAAAATGCATTATTTTCTTTTATTTGATAAATTGTATTATTAAATTTATTATTTTCTTTTTCTGTATTAACTTGTTTATTTAATTGTGGTAAATTATCATTTATTACAGGTTTAGTTACATTTTGACCTTCTTTTTCTTTTAAAAGTTGTTCTCTTTCTATTTGTTCAAATTTCTTTTTTAATGCACTTAATTCACTTTTTACAATATGAAATTCTTTTTCTAATTGAGAATATGCTTTTTTTTTTGAATTTAATTGTTTTATTAATTCTCCATTTTCTCTTGTTTTTTTAAATATTTCTGAATTTTGATTTGATTCTCTCCTATTTTTTGTTTCTGTTATATTTAATATTCCTTTTTGAAGAAAATCAATTTGTTTTGTTAATTCATCTCTTATATTTATATTTAATTTACTTGAATCTATTTTTTTTACAACATCACTTGTTAAATATATATTATAAATTTTTCTAATTCCCTTAATAATAACATTCTTATCATTTGATTGAAAAGTGTCATAAATTTTTTGTAAAAGATTATCAAAATCTTTTTCAATTAATTTTGCATTATGTCTTTCTCTTTCATATTTTTCTTTATATTCTTCTAATAAAATTTGATTTTTTCTAATTTCTTTTTCTCTATTTGCTAATAATCTTATATTTTCATCTAATTCTTTTTCAATATTTTTTGAAGTTTCTTTCAATTCTGTATTTTCAATTTGTTGTTTATTAAATTTTGACATTATTTCTACATTTTTAATATATAATTCATTTTTTAATTTTGAACTAAAACCTGCTAATTTACTTTTTTCTTGTAATATACCTTCACTTTCTTTTAATTTTCTTTTTAATTCTTCTTTTTCTTGTTCTTTCATTTCATTTGCTTTTCTTAATGATTCAATATTTTTAATATGTCTTTCAATATCTTCTTTTTGATGTTTAATTTCATTTTCTAATTTCTCTTTTTCTTTTAATAATTTTTTCTTTTCATTATTTAATGTTGATATTTCACCTTGATTTGCTAATTTTTCTTTTTCCATTTTTGCAATTATAGTTTCAAACTTTTCATTTTTGTAATTTATTTCTTGTTCATGTTCTTGATCTAAATGAATAAATTTATATTCTTCTAATTTTTGTCTTGTATTTAATTCATTTGTTAACTTATCATTATTATTTTTAATTTCCTCAAATTTACTTCTTAATTCTTGATCAATTTCTCTAAATTTTTTTTCATATCCTTCATCTTTTTTTTTCAAATCAACTTCATGTTCAGCTTTTAATGAATAAATTTTAGAATTTAAATCATGAATTGTATTTGACATTTGATCAATTCTTTCAGTATATTTTTTTTCATTATTCATAATTTCTTGTTGATGTAATTCATTATTTTTATTTAACTTTTCATTATATTTCTCAATTTCTCTTTTTTTAGACATTTTTTCTTGTTCTAACATATCTTTCAAATCATTAGTTTCATTTTCTCTTATTTTATTTAATTCAATTTCCCTTTCTCTTAATTTATTAGTATATTCTTGCTTTAATTTAGCTTCTTGATTTTTATAATCATTAATTAAATTATTTTGAGAAATAATTTCTTCTTCTTGAATAAAAATACTTCCTAAAGGATATAAAACATTATCACCTAATCCTTCATCTAATATTGCAGCAATTTGATTCATTCCAACAACATTTGCATTATCATCATAAGATAAATTTTCTCCATCTTGTAATTCATGAATACAATAAATAAATAAATTTCCATCATCACCAGAACTAAATAATAAATTAGTATCTCTATTATATAAAATATTTGTTATTCTTCCTCTATGACTTTTTATACTTTTCCAAGGATAAACTATATTTGTATTTGGTTTTCCTTTTGAATCTAAACAAAGTAAACTTGGATATAAACTTAAATAACCATCTTCACTTCCAGCTGCATATGATCCTATATCAAATCTTTTTGATTTAATATGACAAATTGATGTTAAATTTTTATCTATGTATGATGTATATAAATCATTTGTTCTTGTTATTGAATTTAATGGGAATGGATTATCACTATCAACATTTATATTTGTTGAATTATCAACATCTGAACATAAAACTTCATTTATTACATATTTTTCTTGATTTTCTTTCCCAGTTGCAATAATACACGTTTGATTTTTATTTAAATAAGAAAAAGAACCAAAATTATAAGTTACGATTTTGTTAGAAATTTTTTCAAAATGATAATTAAATAAATTATATTCAACAATAAGACCATCATTTCCAACAGTATAAACATAATAATCTTGAACATGGAAAAAAACACTTTGAATATCACTATTATGAGGAGTTTCAAAAGTTTTTAAAGTTTCTCTTGTATAAGATCTAATAATATATAAAAATTTTCCACTAACAGCAGCAATTAAATGACCACCATGAGAGAATTTTAATAAATGACAATCACTTTTTGGATTTTCATTTGCAGTTGAATCATTATTATAAAATCTTAATTCTTTATAACATAAATGGAAAAATCTAATCATTTCTCTATCACTAATTGCTAAATAATATCCATTAGGATGAATTGCAACTGCTAAAATATCCATTTCTTTTTCTTGATTTTTTTCCTTTTCTGTTAAAATAATTTTACAATATTCACAATGTCCAGTTAAAAAATTCCATACTCTTACTGTTTTATCTACTTTTGATGTAGTTACTATAATTGGTCTTTGTAAAGCAACATCCATTGAAGTAATTGGTCCTTGATGAAAACCATCACATACTAAATTCATTTTTAATTCAAAATTTATTGTTTTTAAATTATCAAATATTTTATTTATTCCAAAATATGCTATTTCATTTGAGTCATATGATATTGAAACATAATCTTCATTTCTTGTTATTGCTATTCCAGTCACTGTTGCTTGTTTTTCTCTTTTTGTATAACGAATTGGAGTAAAATTAACTGAGTCACCAACTGTATTTTTTTCAACAAATAATAAATGACCTTTTGTACTTCCTATTATAATTCCTTTAGAAAAACATTTAATTATACATGGTATAATATTTTCATTATTAAATATATTTTGTAAATGTTGTTTTATTGCAAATCTCTCAACTCTCATTGATAATTGATCATCATCATCATCTTTTTTAGTAAAATTACTACCAGGTGAATCATTAACACCTTCAAAAATAAATAATTCTCTTTGTTCTGTAATTGCTGCTAAAGTAGGAGTTTTTAAAAATAACCATTCATGACTAACAAAATTACATAATGCTAAATTTAAATTTCTAATTGGGTTTTTAAATTCTTTAACACTATTTTCATAAATATACCAAAAAGATAAGTGATTTTCACCAGAAGTACAAAGTAATTTATTTTCTATTGTTATTTTAGTAACTCCATTTGGTAAAGGGAAAACACATTTTGGTTTATAATTATCATCTTTATATGATTGGAATATTTGAACATCCCAAATAATACCATGAATTTCATTTGAATTTCTAACTTTTCCAATTGCTGCAATGTAATTTCCATCAAGGGAAAAAGATGCTGTTATAAATTCACTATATATTGTTGAAATTACTCTTCTTTTTGGTTTGAATATCATTATTGATTTAAAATTTAATTTACTTAAATTGTATATACTTATACATGCTGTCTTTGGTTTTTTTTCACAAACTAATAAAAGTGAGTAATCTTTTGTTGTATTTAAAGAATTCATTTTTATCATATCATCTTCGTTGTATATAAACATTATATCGTTTTTTCTTAATTCTTCTCTAATAAAAATATCTCTTATTGCAATATGATGGCCTACTGGGTAAATTAATGAATTTCCATTTTCTCCTGCAAATAATAATGGCTCTTTTATATCTTCTTGGAAATCTGCACCGAAACATTTTAGTAAATCTAAACGTAAAGAGGCTTTTGTTTTCCTTCCTAGAGTTACATCAATCATTTTTTATATTAATTTTTATTTTTTTTAATTTATTTAAATAAAAATAAAAAAATTTAAATAAATCTATTATTAATATAGATTTGTTTCTATATTTATATTTTATAATAAATATACTTTTTAAATCTTTGATTTTAACAAATTAAATATGTATTAATAAAAATAAAATTAATTAAAGGAAAAATTATAAAAAATATATTAATAATATATAATATTATATTTTAAGTATAATAAAAGATAATAATAAAAGTTAAATCAATTTAAATAATATAAATAAAAAAAAATTTCAATCTTTTAAATTTAAATAAATATTATAAACACATAAAATTAAAATTATTTGTTCTAAATAAATAAATAACATCAATATATTATACTAAATTGTTATTTATAATATAAAAATGATATCAATTAAAATTCATTAAACCATTTTTCAAATTGTGCTCCTCTAACACTCTTCTTTCCTTTTGACTTAATTTTTTTAACATCTTTCCCTTTCAAATAAGCTAAATAAGGAATAGACTGCATTTTATCTTTATCATCTTTAAACTTAATTTTATAAGGTGGAGTAAGAGACAAAGAAATTAATTTATTCCAATCAAATCCTTTAAAATACATATCTTGTTTAATTTGTTGAAATTTCCACAATCTATTAGTAGGATTTTTCCTAAGCATTTTTTGTAATAAATTTTTAAAAGGTTCATCATGAATATAATGTGGGAATTCCAATTCTTCATTCATAACACTTTTATAAACCATCATAGGATCATCATAATCATCAGCAAAAGGTAATTTTCCACAGAAAAATTCATACATACAAACAGCAATAGACCAAATATCAACTTGAAAAGTATAACCACCTCCTTTAACAATTTCAGGTGCCATATAATGTGGTGTTCCTATAATTGTACTAGTTCTTTCTTTTATTTCTTTAACTGTACCAAAATCAATTATTTTTATGTATCCTATATCATTAACCATAATATTTTCTGGTTTAATATCACGATATATTACTTTTTTCCTATGAAGATAATCTATTGCTAATAACATACTACCTCCATAAAATTGAGTTTGTTCTTTATTTAATAAACCTATATCTCTTATTACTTCCCATAATTCTTTTCCTTTTATATATTCCATTAAGAAAAATATAAATGTATCATTTTTCATATATTTTACCATTTTCATTATGAATGGATGATCTGTTTTTAATAAGACATTTTTTTCTAATTCGATACATGTTTCTAATTTTTCTTTTTTTATTTGATATAAATTTTGAGCTTTAATTGCATATAATTGTTTATTTTTTCTACTACGAACTAAATTAACAAAACCAAAGTTTCCACTTCCTAATTCTTTTACATTATCTAAATCTTTAAGGTCAATTGTATTATCTTCTAAATAAATTTTTTTTTGGAAATAATTTAATAAATTTGTTTCTAAAATACTTTTAAATACATCTGCAGTTAATGAATATACTGTAACACGACCATTTGCAATTGCAGTTGCAGATCTTTTTTCACTTACTATTAATGCTTTAGCTCCAAATTCTTCTCCATCATTTAATGATCTTACATATTTTGCATTTACAAAAAAATCAACTCTACCTGTTTTAATTATATAAAATTTATCTCCTATTTCACCTTGAGATATTATTTTTCTTCCATTATCAAATGATTCTTCAATTAATTTTGATTCTAATAATTCAATTTTATCTTCACTTAAATTTTTGAAAAATGCAATATTTTCAAAATTACTTTTTTCTATTGATTTTTTTTGAATATTTTCTAAATTTCCACCTAAAACTTCTTGAAATTTATTTAAATCTATTTCTGCTAAAATACAATCTGGATCTGCAATTAAATCATGTGTTAATGTTATACTTTCATTTTTATACATTTCTTCTTCATATAAAAATTCATATCTTTTTGCATCAACATAACCAGTTTTTTTATTTACAATATTTCCTTCTAAAACAATATAAATTTTTCTTTCTAATTTATCTCCTTTTTTAAACATAACTTCAGAATTACCATAACTTTTAAAAGTAAAATATGAAAAAACTTTATGTAACATTTTAGTCATAATTTTATTAAAAAATTTTGAATTTTGAAATGACAAATTAATAAAACTGAAATATAAATGATCTCTAAAATTAGGACCAAGTTGATTTTTAAAAAAATCAACAGTAATAGAACAAATAGTACAATTAGTTTTTGCAACAACATCAAGTGATCTTTTAGTTTCTTCCAAAATAGCCTTTTGACCAAAATTATCACCTGGTTTTAAACATCTAATAATTTTACCATTTTTAATACAATTAACTTCACCTTCTTTTATAATATACATACAATTACCTAAATCACCTTCTTTACAAATATAATCACCAGTTTTATATTTTTCTTGAAGTAAATTATTAGCAAGAATAGCTTTAAATGAATTTTCTAAAGGTAAATTAATAGAATCTAAAAATTTTTTATTTTCATTGTAATTTAATTGAAAAATAAAATCAATAATTTTTCTAAAAACTTCTCTTTTCATAACCCATAATTGGCATTCAGTAATTGCTTTAACAGTAGTAATTCTAGGTGCATTATTAATTAAAGCAAATTCACCAAATGAACTTCCTCTTTCTAATTCTTTTTTTAATTTACCATTCATATACATTTCTAATTTACCTTCATGAACAATATACCAATAATTTCCAATATTACCTTCTTGAAATAAAGTTACTCCTTCTTTAACTTTACAAAGAGACATTGTTACAATAATCTCATTTCTTGCTTGTTCTGTTAATGTTTGCATTACTAAATGTTTATCTATTATATTATATATTAAGTCATAATCTTCTTTTTTTGAATTTCCTTTGTGAATTATTTCTAAACATTTTTTCTCATAATTTGTTGAGGCTTTGTTTTTTGCTACTATTGCTATTTTTTCCTTTTTTCTTTTCATTTTATGATGATCTATACTTCCTCTTGATGATTTTGGTTCAGAATTTTGATTTGTTGATGTTATTGATTCTTTTGAATCTACTTTTGCTAATTCACTTGTTCTTTTTTCTCTTGATGTATTTGCTTGTTTATGACTCGATTCAGTAATTTTACTATTAGATAATTCACCTCCCATTTATTTAAAAATAAAATTTTCCTTTATACGTTATAGAATTAAAATTTATTGAAATTGATTATTATTATTTTACCTGAAAAAAAAAATAATATATTTAAAAAAAAATAAAAAAAAAAATTGTAGAATCCAATAAAATACAAAAATTAAAAATACTCAAAAATATATATTTAAAAATTAAAAAAAATAATGTCACTCAGCAAAAAAAATTTTAACCCAGAAAAAGTAGCAGTTCATCCAATAGTATTATTAAGTGTAGTAGATCACTATAACAGATCAGCATTAGGAACAAATAGAAGAGTAGTCGGAGCTTTATTAGGAGAATACATTGATGATAAAGTAGACGTAACAAATTGTTATGCATTACCATTTGAAGAAGATCCAAAAGATAAAAAAGTTTGGTTTGTTGATCATATATATTCAGAAAATATGTTAGAAATGTTTCAAAAAATAAATCATAAAGAAAAAATTATAGGATGGTATTCATCAGGACCAAAAATTCGTCCTCAT
>JAEEGK010017453.1_pt1 | contig 15654 bp, 4 predicted proteins | sample 8958771 | NCBI WGS metagenome assembly JAEEGK01 (sample SAMN16246547, study PRJNA631951) | gut metagenome | biome: gut microbiome; feature: rumen; material: SC-attached | host: Bos | place: Iran: Karaj | collected 2018-10
AAAGTAACATAATTGAAAAAATATTAAAAATAAGAAATCCAAGAAAAAATATATACATTAATAACTTATATTTCTTAAAAGCATTTTTAAAATTTTGTTTGCAAACATATAAAACATCATTAAATTTTAGAATAAAATTAAAAAAATTATACATAGAACATAAAAGAAATTGTTGATTTTCATTTAAATAATGAATAGTAAAAGTAATATTTTCATAATTTATTAAAGGCATATCCAAATAAAATCCTTCAACTTGACTTAAAATATAAAAATAATTTTTAGGTAAATCAAAACATTCTCCATAACTAACTTTTTGAATATTACCATCATGTAATAAAATTTCAAATTGACTATCAAAAATGGCTTTATATAATTTAGAACTTTTTTTCATACTAGTAAAATTCTTTTTAAAAAGTTTATTTTTTTCACTTAATGAAATAGCTTTTTCTTGTAAAAGTGATTGATAATAATCTCCTAATGAAATATTATATCCTTCAATTTTACTTATATATTCATTATTTAATCTATCATAAAAATAACCAGAATTAGGTAATCTAACCATATTAACAATAAAAAATAAACTTGAAAAATAACCAAAATTCATTTCTCTTAAATTTATCATTTTAATATATTCATTATAAAATTGATTTGAAAAAATTTTAATAAGAACACAAATTATAATTGCTAAAATTATTAGAAATAAATTATAAATAAAACTTATTCTATCAATTGCAGTTCTTGCTAAATTCATATTTTCTTTTTTTTTATTTGAAATATTCCAACTACTTTCTTTTATTATTTTATATGATAAAACTGAAGAACCTGAATGAGATGCATTCATTGATGTTCCATTTAATGGTGTATTAATATATCCTGCAACTATTGTTTCAAATTCAATTTTTTTTTGTTCAATTATTGATAATTTTAATTCATTAAATAAAACTTGAATTAAATATATTTCACCATTTTTAACTTTATAAATTCTTTTAAGAATAAATTCAACTTTCATTAATTTTGAATTTTTAAAATTATCTTTAATCTTTTTTAAACAAGAAGAAATTTCAGTATTAGGCCATCCACTATCTCTAACTAAATGTGCTTTAACATTTAATAAAAGTTCACTAATATTAACATTAAAAGTTTGATTATATGCTTTTTTAACATTAAAATCTTTAATACCAAAAATACTTAAAATATTTAATCTTTTTATTTGATTTATAAATCCTAAATAATTCTTAAAAAACATTCCATATTGAACACAAACTCCATTTGATTGCATTAAAATATAATTTGAATCATCAGGAAAATGAATAGTTTCTAATAAACAAACAATATATAATTTTGCATTATATGATGGTAATAAATTATAATTTAATTTAACTGTGACTAAATAATGTTCTGATGTCTCTAAAACTGTTTCTTCTTTTACTGATTTTTTATTTAATAAAGTAGATTTAATATATTTTGATTCTGATTTTCTCATTATATAAGGAAAAATGTTAATTGAAGGATTATCTATTAATTTTGAAGTTTTATATCCTGTTACTTGAGAATAAACTAATGGAGCTTTTTTTACTGTGAAACAACCTTTTTGAAAAAGAATTAAAAAATAATTATTTTTATCTACAATTGAATCTAAACTATTTAAATCAAAAAATTCAAAAGATTTATCAATATTTGCATTAAACATTATATCTTCTATTAATTTAAATTTTTCATTTTCTGGTTGTTCTTTTATTTTTACAGAGTCACTAGATTTTTCATATAATGAAATTATTTCATCAAGTGATTCTCCAATTAATGAACTTTGAGAATCTATTACTCTTATTATTTCTTTTTTTGATTTTAAAAAAGATTTTATAATTTTTTTAAATGATTTTATAATTTTCAAATATTCAATATTTAATCTATTAAAATAAATTAAATATTCAAGTGAATTTTCATCATTTTTCTTTTCAACTTTCTTAAAATGATTAATTAAATATTTAAAAATTGAATGAATTAAAAAATGACTTTTATCATATTTATCAGAATAAATAAATTTTTTCAAATAATAAGTAGCTCTAAAAGTTTTATCATCAGAAATAAAATATAATAAAACTTTAATATATATTAAAACTTCCATGGCAATTTTACCAAAAATATCATTTCTATTTTTTGCAATTTTATAAAAATTAGTAAATAATGAAATTAAAACTGTTAAAATAATATTATAATCATTTCCTTCAACACTCATTGTTGATGTTGATGAAACATTTCTTGAATTATAATTTAAGTCAATTGAAGTAAATACTGAAATTATACCCTCATTTCCTCCTGATAAAACATCATAATCTTCTTTACTTAAACAAAAATAATTTTTTAAATCTTCTTTATAACTTAAAAAGAAATTTTCTTTATTTTTTTCTAATACTCTATTTGTGTTTATTTTACTTGAAAAAAATTGAATTATAGGATTAAATAATTGAATTGCTTCTTCAAAAAAATCAAAATTTCCTTCTTTTATATTTGTTTCTATTTTTGCAAGATTTGTTTGTTCTGACTTTTTAGTTAAATAAAAAAAAAGAACAAAAACTAATATTACTATTAATATTGATTCTAAAATTTTAAAAACTTTTTCATTATGAAGAAAATTGATTAAACAAACTGAAATAAATCTAACAACAAATAATGAGAATACTAATATTTTTCCAAAGAAGAATATTTTATTTATTGTGGATTTATGAATATCATTTTTATAGTATTTTGCCCTTTTATAAAAATTATAAATATATATTAAAGACCATATTAATTCAAATAATATAGTAAATTGATTATTTAATCTAATTACTATTAAAAGACATCCTATTTCACCCAAAACAAATTGTGATAAAAAAATTTTTGATTGAACAAAATAATAAATTTCATTTGATCCAAACGCATAAATATAAATTGAATAATAAATAAAAACTGATATATTAAATAAAAGAAAAATAATTACATCAAAAATGAATTTATAATCTATTTCATCAAAATCATCAGAAAATTGAAGGAATACTGTTCTATTAAATATTAAAAGTGATACAAAATATAATGTATCATAAGTTATATGAATAACATATGCTCCTAATTTTTTCAAAAATTTAAAAAAGCAATTATCATTCTTTATATAATGAACATAATAAAATAAACAAATTATAATTAAATAAACCAATCCATAATAATTATAATCATAAAAATTTTTTTGTTCGTATGGAGTTATTTTAAAAGTTTTAACCCCTAATTTATATATTTGATCATATTCATATCTTGTTGAATTGACTATTGTTGGATTACTTGATTTTTGAATTACACAATTTAATACTTCAAAATAAAATATAGGGCAAATAAAATATAAAAAATTATAAACATTTAAAAAATCTCTTTTATAATTAAATATAATGTCTATAATTACTATTACATTCATTAAGTTCAAAAAATATGAGAGAAAATATAATAAATTTGAATTTAGAGAACTTTCTTTTAAACTAACATAAGTTCTTGAAATTATTTTTTGTAATGGATTTTGTTTATTACAAATATTTTTATCCATTTTTTTTCAATATTTAAATTTATTTTATTTTAAACTAAATAGATTATTAAATATAAATTCTTTTTAAATAAATATATTATTTAATTTTACAGCATTAATTTACTTATTTTTATAAATATATTTATTCATAAAATAAATAATATATTGAATTTATATTATAATAAAATTTATAAAACCAGAATAAATTTATTTAAATTAAAAGAATCAATTATAGGCAAACAAAACCAATTATAATACCCATAGATATCTATATAAAAGTTTTATAAATAATTAATAAAAAACAAATGTATAATAAGAATAAAAATTATTTTTAACATCCAATTTCATATTGATTTTTACTTTGTTTACTTGAAGAAGTTGTTCCATTAGTTCCGCTTTTTCCACTTAATCCTCTTTTTTTTATTGAATTAACTTTAGATGTTAAAGTATTATTATTCTTATTATATTTTTCATAATATGGTATATGCATTATATGTTCATTATTATTAATTAAAATTGGTTTATCATCTTTCCCTTCTATTTTAAATCTACTATGAATTATTCCTTGATTAGTTGGATCACTACCTTTTCTTAATGATTTTATTTTTCTATTTGAACCATTTTTTTCTGATGATTCAGAACGTTTTTCAAAAGAATGTTCTTTTTTTTTCTCTGTATATGATTTTATTTTGTTTAAATATTTTTCTGAATCTAATATTATTAAATTTTGAGTGTAATTCATTAATAAATTTTCATTTTGAAAAAATAATTTTGGTAATTGAAGTTGTTCAAATGTTATATTAAATTTATTTGAATTAAGTATATTATTTTTTTTTAATTGTTCATATTTAAAAATAATATCATTTTTTTCATCTATTATATCATTATATATAATATTCATTTTATTATTATATTTATTTTTAAAATATACTATTTTATCATAAATTAATTTCATTTCATTAATTATTTGATTTATGCTTAATTTACTTTCTTCAATTTTATCACATTCATAATTAAAAAGATTCAATATTTTTTCTTCATATAATTTTTGTATTTCCAAAAAATTATTTACTATTTTTTGTATTTCACCTTTTAATTTCATACTTTCTTCTTGTAATTTTCTTTTTAAAATATTTTGAAAATCATCTAATTTTTTATTTTTTAATGAATATTCTTCTTTTAAAGAATTTAATTGATTAAATACTATTTCAATTTCATTATTAATTCTTTCTTTATTTGGTTCAAAATTTAAAATTTTATGAGGACTTTTACTATGATTAATTAAGCATTTAGAGCAAAAAGTTTCATTATCATATTCACAAATATATTTTATTCTTTTATCTTTATGAATAGCACAAATAAATTGTTTAATTTTATTTTTTTTTTCAGGAATTTGTAAAAATGGTTTACACACATTTAATGATGAAACATCTTGAGTAAAAATTTTAGTATCAATTGGACAAGTAATAAGTTGATTTGATTGATTAGAAATTTCAATTAAACACTTTTTACAAATAATATGACCACATGGAAGTGTTAAAGGAAGATGATCTTCTTCATTTGAATAAAATATATGACAATTAGGACATTTATAAACTTCGTTTTCTTGAATTTTCTCTTGTTCGAATGTTAAAGGAATTTCCATTTTTTTAACTAATTGAATTTAATAATAATAATTAAGAAACGTAAAATTTCGTCATTTTTATAAAAATTAAAAATAAAAATATTGTATATAATTATATATATATTTTTTATTATTTTATTACTTAATATAAATAAATAATAAATTTATTTTTTTTTCATATTAAATTAATGTCTAATAACAATATTGCACAAATAACAAATGAAATTGATAATACTCCAAAAACTCCAATTGAACAAAAATTTTCATTTTGGTATAGAATATCAGATGATGCTTTAATAAATCAACAACCAGGTAAAACTTTAGATAAAAAAGAATATGAAAATCAAGTGAAAAAAATAGCAGAATTTGATACAATTGAAGATTTTTGGTCAATTTTTCAACATTTAAGGAAACCTGATTCATGTAGACCGGGGATTGAATTTCAAATGTTTAAAAATCCAATTATGCCAATGTGGGAAGATGAATATAATAAAAATGGAGGAAAATTTTCAATTAAATTAAGAAAAGATTATACTACTATTATTTGGGAAGAAATGATATTTGCTTTAATTGGTGGTGTACTTCCAAAAGAAGTTAAAGATGAATTAAATGGTATTGTTGTTAGTTCTAGAAAAGAATTTAATGTTTTACAAATTTGGTTTAGAAATTATAATTCAAATATTATTGCTGATATTGAACAATGTATAAGAGATTTATTACAAATTCCAAATGAGGTTGATTTAGAAATTAAACAATTTTTCAGACCAAAAAAAGATTTTAAAAGAAATATTGAAAATGAATAAAAAAAATTGGAAAGATTATAAAGATAAAAAAATAATTAAAATATTATCAAATTTTTTTGTCTTTTTCTTTTTATTTTATATAAAAAAATAAATATTTAATTATTGATATATATTAATTACGAAAAAATTCTTATATAAAAATGTATAATCTTGAAGAAGAAGAAGATGAATCTAAATATGGAAAAATTATTAAAGTATCAGGTCCATTAGTCGTAGCTGAAAATATGGCAGGAGCAAAAATGTATGAATTAGTAAAAATAGGTTGGGATAAACTAGTTGGAGAAGTTATTAAATTAGAAAAAGACACAGCATCAATTCAATGTTATGAAGATACTTCAGGTCTTACTGTTGGTGATCCTGTATTAAGAACAGGTTCTCCTTTAGCTGTTCAATTAGGACCAGGACTTTTCGAACAAATTTTTGATGGTATTCAAAGACCACTTTCTGTTATTGCAGATAAAACTAAAAGTGTTTATGTCCCAAGAGGAATTGATGTACCTTCACTTAATCCTGATAAAGAATGGTTATTTACTCCAGTAAAATTAAAACAAGGACAATTATTAAGTGGTGGTGATGTTATTGGATATGTTAAGGAAAATGATCTTTTTTATGAACATAAAATTATGCTTCCTCCAAAAGCAAAAGGAAGAGTTAATGAAATTCAACCTGAAGGTTCATATAATGTAAATACACCTATTATTGAAATTGATAGTGATGGTAAAATGAGGAAATTTTGTATGAGTCATTTTTGGCCTGTTAGACAAGCAAGACCTTGTGCAGAAAAACAACCTGGTACAGAACCATTATTAACTGGACAAAGAGTTCTTGATGCTTTATTTCCTTCAGTATTAGGAGGTACATGTGCTATTCCTGGTGCTTTTGGTTGTGGTAAAACATGTATATCACAAGCTTTAAGTAAACATTCAAATAGTCAAGCTGTTGTTTATGTAGGTTGTGGTGAAAGAGGAAATGAAATGGCAGAAGTCTTAAAAGAATTCCCAGAACTTAAAACAGTATTAAATGGAGTTGAACATAATATTATGATGAGAACAATATTAGTAGCAAATACATCTAATATGCCAGTCGCTGCAAGAGAAGCTTCAATTTATACTGGAATTACTCTAGCTGAATACATTCGTGATATGGGTTATAATGTTTCTATGATGGCAGATTCTACTTCTCGTTGGGCAGAAGCTTTAAGAGAAATTTCAGGTCGTTTAGCAGAAATGCCTGCTGACTCTGGTTATCCTGCTTATTTAGCAAGTAAATTAGCTCAATTTTATGAAAGGGCAGGAGCTGTTAAATGTTTAGGTTCTCCTGATAGAACTGGTAGTGTTTCAATTGTAGGTGCTGTATCACCTCCTGGTGGAGATTTCTCTGATCCTGTTACTGTTAATACATTATATAATGTACAAGTTTTCTGGGGATTAGATAAGAAATTGGCTCAAAGAACTCATTTTCCTGCTGTTAATTGGTTGACTTCATATTCTAAATATGAATCTACTTTAGAAACTTATTTCAATTCCTTTGACAGTGATTTTGTAGAATGTAAAAATGAAATTAAAAGAATTTTACAAGATGAAGAAGATTTAACAGAAGTTGTTCAATTAATTGGAAAAGATTCTCTAAGTGAAGATCAAAAATTAACATTAGAAGTTGCTAAAATAATAAAAAATGACTTTTTGCAACAGAATTCTTTTACTGATTATGATTTTAAATGTCCTTTAAAGAAAACAGCAGGAATGATGAAATGTATTGTTGCTTATTATAATTGTGGAATGAAAGCTTTGAAAGAAGGAACTGGAGATAATAAAAAAAGTTTTGATTATATTTTAAAGAAAACTAAAGAAGAATATGTTGATTTAACTAAAATGAAATTTATTGATCCTAATCAAAGTGATGCTGTTTATGAGAAATTATTTTCTGATAAAAAAAATGGAATTGAAGAAAAATTCAGAACTGCTGTTAATTAAATATAAAATAAGGTAGAATAATATAATTTAATATTTAATAAATTAAATTTGTTATACAATTTTAATTTTTTTTTTTATTTTTTCTTTTTTTTTTAGATTTTTATTAAAAAAATTTTTACCAGAAAGGACACCAACCTAAATAACTTTGAGCTAAATTTTCATGAAAAGTTGCAAGAATAATTAATTTATCAACTTGCATTTTATAATCATAAACAATATTTTTATTAAAATCAGTTCCTGATAATTTATCTTTAATTCTATCTAAAACTAATTTAGCTATTTTATTCAGTTCTTCAGATTCAATTTCATCTCTTTCTTCAAATAAATTTAACATTTGTCTTTCATCATTTTCCATTTTTTTTCTTTCTTTTTTTTCTTCCTCTTCATCAATAACAATATTATTATCTTCATTCCCATTATTTTCAACTTTATCTTTAAAATTTAAATTACTAGTATTAATAGTATTATTATCATTATCTCCTTTAAATCCAATAGAAATATTTTTCAAATTTTCATTATCATTATTCTTCTTTAAAAATTCCGATTTTCTTCTTTTACTATTTTCAATATTAGCTTTTAACTTATTTTTCTTCATAATCATAGGAATCATAATCCTAAAAGAAACAAGTGGATCATGAATAAAAGAAGCAAAAATTGCAATAAGTGAATCTTTATTTCCTCTCAAAACTTTCATAACATTTTCACAAGTAATTCTAAAAGTTCCTTCAATTCCAGAAACTTCTAAAGCTTTAATTAACATTCTAGTTAATCTAAATGGAACTCTTTCAGGAAATTTATTTCTTTTCATAGCAACTTCAAAACAATCACCAAAATCAATATGAATAACTTTCCCAGAAGTTCTATCCATCATTAAATTACTAGGATGTCTATCACCTAAACCTAAAACATAACCAACTATAGACATAACTGCAAGAGATCTTGAATAATTTGTTCTTCTTTCTAACCATTTTTCACAATTTTGACTTTTAACCCATAAAATTTTATTTAATTCAGTACCATGAGTTACTCTAAGTGCTTCTTTAAATATTTCTAATTTAGTCATAAAAGTTGCAGTTTCGAATTTTGGATTTAAAGAATACATTGTTTTATGTTCTACATTTGGTATTATATTTGATTTTGCTCTTTGTTCTTTTATTAACATATGAAATGTATCACAATTTGGTACCCAACCAATTATTCCTGTATTTTGTGATAAAGGTAATACTGAATATGTATTTATTGATAAATTTTTATTTGTTGTGTCTCTATCATTTGATAATAATGTATTTACTAAATCAAATAATTGCATTGCTTGGGAATCTTGTCTTAAATCTTCGTGACCTTTTAATAAAAACATATATTCTTTTTCATTTGTACCATATATTGATATTTTTCTTGGATGTTGTTTTGTGTTAAATATTGTTAGATAAGGATTTATATGAGATATTTTTATTAAATTTTCTGTTGAATCTATTGTGTGATAATATGTGTTTTCGTATAATCCAGGAATGCATAAATTACTATTTTTTAATTTAAATAATTTTGGTGAAATATTTTGTAAATATAAAATATTTAAATTTTTATATTTTTCATTTATAATTCTATATATTCCATGATAAATTTCCCATGATTGTCTTAATAAAAATATATCTTGAGTTTCAATATATGTTCTTAACATTTTTTCTGCTTTTTTTAATTTACTTTGAAACATTTGATAAAAATGAACTTCATTCATTGATTCTGGTTTTCTATCAATTTTCTGATGTAAAGTTAATAATAAACTAATCATTCCACTAATATTATTTTCATTAAAAAGCATTTTAGCACTTTCATCAATTGCATCATACCATTCTTCATGAAGTAACATTGCACATCTATTCATTTCTTTTATAAAAATATAACTTTCTCTAATTAATTGTCTAATATTTTCATTATATTCTGAAAGTTCTTTTAAAATTTGACTTGATGCTATTTTTTTTATTTTACTTCTTGAATTATTTAAAACTAATATTGATGACATACAAACTCTAGGATGATTTTTTGCTATTTTAACTAATAAATTTTTTAATATTTCAAATAATTCTGGATCTTTTTCAATTATATTTATTCTACATAATAATTGAGGAATAATATTAAGAAAACAATCAATATTTAAAATTGAAAATGATGAAGAAAATAACTTTTTAAGTGAAGTTGATTGAGTTCCACATTTAAAAAATAATTCAATTAATCTTAAAAGATCTTGAAAAGTTTTAGTTTTACTTCTTCCTGCAATCATTATTGAATTTGTAAAACCATTAATTGCATTTTTTGCATAAGAGAGTTTTTCTGAAGAATTATTATTAATATCTGATAAATATTCATAATATAAATTATTTAACATTGCGTAAACATGCCATGATTGATAATTTCCTTTATAATATTTTGTACTTAAATTTAGATAATTTGATATATTTTTATATTTTTCATTTTTTTCATCTGTTTCAATTTTTAAATTACTATATAAATAAAATCCATAAAGACCATATATTTTACTTATTAATTTTTTATTTATTTTATCATTTTTTATTTTTTCTAAATCTTGTATTAAAATCATACATTCATTTAATGCTTCTTCTTCTTTTTCATTTTCATATTTACATTTATTAATATTGTAATCAACTCTTAATAAAATTTCATTTATAATTGGATTATTATTATTTAAAACTTTAACTTTTGTTTTTATTCTATTTAATAATTTTTCACTTTGTTCAAATAAATTTAATCTTCTAAATATTTTTGCTAATTTTATATAATTTTTCCAATCTTCATCTATTCTAAGAACAATAGATCTAATTGACAACATTCTTTCAAAAATTGAAGGATCATTTCCAATTACTTCTAATCTTTTATCCCATTGTTTTATCATTTCATTTCTTATATTATTATCATTTGAATAGTGTTCTTTAAAATTTATTATTTCTTCTAATTGATATAACATTTGATTCTTTATTAAACAATCATATCCTCTAACAAATGATTCTAAAAGTAAAGATTTTATTTTTAACAATATATCATTTTTAGCTTTATCAATAAAATTTTTTGCTTCATTAAATTTATTTTCATGAATAAAAGTAATTACATTATATAAATTATAATCAAAAAAATTATCATCTTTTAATAAAATATCTTTATCAATATTTGATTTTTTATTTATTTCATTTGTATATTTTTTTAATGAATCCCATTCAGACATATTTAAACTTGCTTTTGCTAAAATAAAATCATATTCTAAATTTTCAATATTTTCATTTTTATTTAATAATTCTTCCCAATCACATAATCCTTCTAAACAAATTATAGTATCTCTTTTAATTTCTTTATTTTCTTTCTTTTTATCATCATTCTCAATTAATATTTTAATTCTATTTAAAGCTTCTTTATATTTATGTAATTTAATATACCAACAATAATCATCTGTAAATATTGAACTATTATCATTATTATTTCTTTTAGCTAATTTTAATAAACCAATTGCACTTTCTGGTAATTTAACTTCATAATATAATTCAATTAATAATTCAAAATTTTCATAATCATTTTTATTTATAAAATCACTTTCTTTATAAAATAATGCTTTAGCAAATGCTTTACATTTATAAGCAACACAACCTAATTTATAAAAATCAATAAAAACAATATTTCCATTTTCTCTTTCAATAAATTCTGCTAAATTTAATATTGCAAGTAAAATATCATTTGGAGTTTTTTTATGTTCTAATGCATTTTGTAAATTTTTTATAACAAACATTTTATGATAATCATTTAAATTACCCCAAACTGAAATAAAACCATAATTATATAATTCAATAATTAATGGAAAATAATAATCTGCTATTGTATGACAATAAAATAATGCATAAGATGGTGATTGTTGAAATAATGTTGATGATGTATTTTTAAACCATTCTTTCCAATCATCACTTACAATACAATGAGTTGTATCAAATGCTTTTATTATTAAATCTTTATCTGTTTGAGTTTTTCTATTTTTAATTGGGAAAATATTAATCATATTTATTTTTGTTTTATTTGTTTGATTTAAATTTCCATTTAATAATAAATTGTCATTTGAATTTATTGAATATTTACATTGAATAGAACAAATTTGATTTGTATATTTTTCAATTATTTGTTTTGAGGTTATATTATTAAAATTATAATAATTTATAATATTTGAATATATTGATTCGAAATAATTATCAATATATCCATAATTTCGAATTGTTTGAATTATTAATGGAAGAAATCCTATAAATTCAACTCTATTTCTATTATTCATTTTTAAAAATAAATCATAACTTCTTGAAATTAATCTAGCTTTATTTTTTCCTTTTTCTATTTTTTCAATTAAATTGGAAATAATTAAAGGAAAATATAAATAAGAATTATCAACTGAAATAATTTTTTCAATAAAATTAAATATTCCTTTACATAATTCAGTATCAGAACTATTTTGATATAATATAAAAATTTCATTTAATAAAATATCTAAATAAATTGAAATATTATTATTATTTGCCATTATAGTAAAACAATACATAATATTTGCTTTTTCTGAAGTTTCTTCTTTTAATAATTGAATAAAAATTGGAATAAAAGTGAAATAATAATCTCCTATTTCAGAATCAAATTTTTCTAAAACTCTTGGTAAAACTTGAAATATAATATCATGATAATTTTGATTAAATAAAAATTTGTCAATTAATAAAAAAAAATCTTTTAAATATTTTTTAAATTGAAATGGAAAATTTGATAAAATAATTAACATATTTTCAAACATACTTTTAATATAATTAATTTCAAACTCAGGAATAATTTCAATAATAGTTGGCATAATAATATCAATTAAAGGACTATCATTAGGATGAAGTGATTTTATTAAAGAACCTAAACAAGAAATAATTTGAGCCCTTAATTCTTGTTGAGTATTATCTTTTAATATTCTCATTAAAGATATTACTGCTTGCGCTGATGATTGATCTAAATTATTATTTAATTTTATTATATCTTCAAAATTATCATTTGTTGGAATATTTGAATTAACAATTTTACTAATTTTTTCTAGTTGAATTGGTGACATTATACCACAATAACTAAAAATATTTAAAATAAATTCTGTTCTTTTTTCACTAGGATCTTTTATTAATAATTGTATTAATATATTTACTAAATCATGTTGTTTATAAATATCTATTTTTTTAGTTTTAATTATTAGATATAATGTTTTTAGAGAAATTTCTATTTTTGATGTATTTAATCCTTCTTTTAGATTTTCTATACAAATATCTAAAATAATATCTGTATAATCAAATAAATTTTTATTTTTTTTAAAAATTTCTTTTAAATCTTTTCTTTCACTTAATGAACTAAATATTTTAAGTATGTAAGAATTTATTATTGGATTTAATTTATAATTTCCAATTAGTTTTAAAAGATTTATTGATATTAAATTTATTAAATCAATGTCAAATAAATCATTACAAAATAAAATAAAATAATATAAAAGAACAATCTCATCTTCTTTTTGTATTATATCAGTTGATTTATTAATTATTAATATTAAATTGACTATTCTTTTTCTTATATAACTTAAAAAGTAATTATTATTATTTGAATATTTACATAAAATCCCAATAAATTTTGTAATATTTTTTCTGATTTCTTTATCATTTATTGAAATTAATGATATTAATTTTTCAAATAATTTATTATTTTCAAGAATTAAATTATAAAATATTTCATTATTTATTAATTGATTAAGACAATAATATTTTAAATCATGAATTTTCTCAACTCGAATAAAATCTAAAAAAGCATCTATAATCGAATTTAAAATATAAATTGATAAATTTTGGGATTTTTCATAAATTTTAACAAATGAAGAAGATGAAATTTCAATAACTCTTCTTTTAACATTTGTATTACCTATTGATAAAAACTTACGACAATGTTCATTATAGAAAATTAAAATATCTTCTAAAAAATCTTTGTGTTTAATTTTAGATAATAATAGTAAAGAATTATTAACAATTCTCATTGATATATCAGAAGAATCATTTATCTTAAAAGGATTATATTCTTTTTTATAATTAATATAATATTTAATTTCTTTGATACTATTTTCAATTAAATCAGATAAATTTACATGTTTAGGATAATTTGTTTTATATAAATAAAAATATTCAAATTTAAAATTATTTCCCGAAATAACTATACTAATCAAATTTAAAATAATAAATAATAATGTATAAATTTCCATACTTTCTTCATTATAAATGTTTAATAATGAACAAATAAAATTTGTATGATAATTTGTTAAACCAGTTTTAAAAATTTTGGGAAAAAAATGGAAAATATCAATTTTTCTGAGTATTTCATTTTTATAAATTCCATTATTACTATCTAACATTTCACTTAAACATTCAAATATTTCTTTATCAAATATATCTCTCTCAAAAAATGCTATTATATAAAGTAAAAAATCATTTATATAAGAAATAAATATTTTTTGACTCAAAATATCAGCCATTTTACCAATACAAATTAATAAACAACTTCTAAATTCAGTATTTTTTGGAATTAATAAAGAAATAAAAAAAGGTAAAATTATTGGTGAATATTCAGTATTAAAAACTGTAGGATTAATTTGAATAAAAAATGGAATATTTTCAATATAATTTGTTTTAATTTGTGAATTTTTTGTAGATTGACAATATTTTATTAAATCCATAAATTTTTTATATTTATCATTAGAAAAAAATTCTTTATGAAAATTATTAAAACATATTAAAATTCCATTAACACTTGAATAATTATTTGGTATATCTGAATTTTCTTTTAAATCGTAAGAAAATTGTAATATAATTCTATTAAAAATTTTATCAATATAAATATTATTTAATATATTCTCTCTTTTATTTATCATTGTACAAAAAATATTTATTAAATGGCCAACTACATTTCTAATATCTTGATTATTATTTTTAAAATTATCTATAACTTTTAAAAAAACTTCAAAAGTTGGTTTTTCAATTATTTTATTATATGCAATGAGAGGAGAATTTTCAATAATTTCAGCTAAAAAATAAATCATTCCATATTTTGTATTTTCATATTTATAAGTTTTTGAATCATTTGAAAATTTATCAAATAATGAATCAATATTATTTTCAATGATTTGTCTAGTATATAATCCTCCTTTTTTAATTATATATCCAATTGTTTTCATCAAGTCACTAATTTCAGAAATACTTTTATTTCTATAATATATTATATGAACTAAAATTGGTAGCATCATATTAATAAAATTTATAACTTGTGTATTTTCTGATAATAAAGGTAAAATATTATTAACGGTATTTATAATTATTATATCTTGAATTTTATCATTTGCATTAAAAAAAAGTGAAATATTTTTAATAATTTCATCTGAATAATTCCTATTTTTATTTAGATAATTGCATAATAACTTTATACTGGGGAAAGGAGGAATTGTTCCTTTTTCTAATATCATTTTATTAAAAATACATTTTAATTCATTATTATTGTTAAATTTTTCAATGCTCATTTTTAATATTAAATTAATTTATGTTTTTCAGTATTTAATATTGAAAATAAGAATTAAAATGGAATGAAAAACTTAACTGAAAAACAAATTCCATT
>JAEEGK010017457.1_pt1 | contig 15653 bp, 18 predicted proteins | sample 8958771 | NCBI WGS metagenome assembly JAEEGK01 (sample SAMN16246547, study PRJNA631951) | gut metagenome | biome: gut microbiome; feature: rumen; material: SC-attached | host: Bos | place: Iran: Karaj | collected 2018-10
GTTCATTTACAAAAGAGCAGTAGTAATACTGATCATGATTATAATTCATTTAACTACAAGGTAAAGAATGATATGCAAAATATATTGTATAACATTTTGTGTTCATCTAGTGTGACAGATAGTAGCGCAATAAGGAATTATGATTTTTTGAAACCAGTTTCTGATGTTGAGTGATATTGTTCAATCATATGTTTCTCGAATTTACTTCCGAATTCAAAGCAATTTATAATTTTGGTTTCAAAGACTCTGCAAAAACGCAATTCTGATTATTAGAAATATGATTGGTTTGATGAAGAGTTGTTTAATCTAAGTTGATAGTATTGAAAGGTTTCGGACTATAATGATTTGTTCCTCGTGCTTGTCAAAAACAATAATTGGTGCCTTCGAGCGTGATATACTAGTTAATTCACCTAGAGATTATAATTATATAATAGGCGAAGGTGGTGGCAACGTTGCGAAAAATTAATGGCATAAACTAGAGGAATGCTATATGAATGATACTCTTATTTCGGGAAGAAAAGAATATAAGCAACTTGTTGAAGAAATAGCTGATACATGGAGAGGTCGTCAGGAAAATGTTCATAAAGTGCAGCTTTCGTGGTGTGAGGATAACCATGAAGTGAATCTCTGGAATTATTGGCAAGGGTTCGGTAATACGTATGTGGACATTGTAGTTATGGGCCAGGATTGGGGTAATCCGGGAAAGAATTTGCCTACTATGGCAAATATAAGAAAGATTCAATCAGGAGAGGGTTCAGCATATTATTGTGATAGGTATGGTGACAGCAAATTATCTGTTACTGATGAAAATCTCAAAACATTGGTGGGGGTATTAAGAACTTCTGACGGAAAAACTTTTAAGGAAATAGATAAGAGAAGATATGACGGATTGTTCTTTACTAATTATTGTCTGGGATATAGAAGTGGTAAAGAGTCCAGTGGTATGACTCATGCGATTATGGAACAGGATGATAAGTTTTTTATTCGATTGCTTGACATTCTGAGACCTAAGGTCGTAATTTGCTTAGGCAAAATCACATACGAAAGAGCAGTTTCTGCAGTGAGTAGAGAAACGTTTAGAGTCCATAATTATAATGACTGCTTGAATACCGGTAAGAATGTCTATCAAGAGGGTGATAGCCCTTTCGTATTCGGTATGGGGCACTGCGGAAGCTTCGGTACAAATAGGAATCGAGTAAGAGGAATAGAAAAGTATCCTGAATTGGCTGGAAAATCTGGATTAGAGCTAATGAAGATGGACTGGGAAAGAGTAAATGATTATTTATAGAGATGATGATGAATTGAAATATGATATGGTTTCAGGTTCGATTCATTGTTCCTGTGTTTTTGGGGCCTCTTCATATATAACGTATGAAGATGTTTATCGAGAAACCAGAGACAGGAAAAAAGCGATTGAGGCGTCCTGGAAGGCAACACATACTTTCATGGATTTATAAATTCTTTTGAAAAAAGGGAGGAAAGGAGGCAAAAGTATGCAGATGTGCGGAGAGTGCGAAAGGGTTTATGATGAATCGGAGTATTCAAAGTGTCCTTATTGCCACAAGCAAAATAAAACTTATGCAGAAGCTTTGAAATTTGTAAGAAGTCTTAATAGAACTGACGAAAGTAATAAGAATAATAGTAAAAAATGATATTGAAAAAGGCGTTCACCGTTATGATGATTATGGTGATCGCCCTTTTATATTGATATGGACATCGGTTTATATAAGAAATATAATATAACTACCCGATGATACAAGTGAATTAAAGTAATACAGCAATATGATTTGCTTACTTCTTTTCTGGAAGAGGAGATGTAAGCAGAAAAGATTCCAAATACTATTTTATTTCACTTACCGATCGGCGAGACGGTAGCACACTGATACAGTGGGCTTACTTTCGTTTGATTGGTTTTTGTTTTCTTCGGATAAAACAAAAAGGAGACAAAAAGTGATGAATGTAACAGAAGTAAGAAAGAGAGTCCTGGATATTACAGGATATCGTGTAAGCGGAGACGCTTATCTTATCCAGGCGTTTACACGGAGCTCAGTTCCGGGATGTGAGAACAATGAAATCTTTGAAATGTATGGGGATGAGGTGCTTGGCTATTATGTCATGCAGATCATTCACGAACGCTATGGTTTTTTCAGAACAGAAGGGAATGTCAACTTTAAAGGAGAAAACGGATATGCGCTTACAGGAATCAGATCTGAAAAGACGCTCGACAAGATAAGAAAAACGTTGGTTTCGAATGAAACGTTGGCTGCTCAAGTTGATGTATGGGGATTGAATAAGTACTTACAGATGGGTCCGTCTGATCAAAATAACCATGTAAACGAGCAGACAAAGGTAAAAGCAGATTTGTTTGAAGCGATTCTTGGAATGATTGCGGTGTCATGCAATTTTAATCCTGATATTTTGAAAAAAGCGGTTGAAAAGATGCTGCCATTCAATGAAGTGCTGTCTGACATAGATGAAGAGATATGGAAACCTTCATCTTTTACCATTGATAATGCTGTTACAATTTTGAAAGAGTTATCGGAGAAACAGATAATTTCGGAGCCTCAATATATTTTTAAAGGGCCACAAGATGGGCTGGCCACTTATATCTGGAGTAAAGAACCTTGTTGGACGTGCCGTTGTGTGATTATGAATAATTCATTTAATGAAGTAGTTTTTTCTAATTCTAAAAAGACTGCTAAAAAGGTCGCTGCGTATAAGGCTTTGTGCAAGTATTATGAGAAAGTAGACGAGATATCTGTTTGCGATACTAACTGGAAAAAGTACATAGTTAAAAAGAATGGTAGTTATGTTATCAAAGAAATTTCGTAGTGCGACATTAAGTAGACGCCAACGCTGTTCTTGGTTCAGAACGCCGCTTTTTCTTTGTATTGTACCACATAATACCCTCGATCTTTGTTACAATACTATAAAAGGAGCATTAACCGTGAAACCTAGATCAGTAAGAAGCCTTAAACTGTATGACATACTTCTTGAACGCGGATATCCGGAAGGATTCTGCTATGAGGTGACCGCCAATTTGAATACCGACTGGACGGCGGATCGGATGATCGGGTATCTGCGGCATTACGATAAACTTCCGATGGAAGATGTGGCCGATGAAGTGCTGGCTATACTTAGCGACCGCGAGCGGATAATGCAAAAGAAAAGAAGCGAAGAGACGAATGAAAGGCTTAATCGGATCATGTGGGAATTCGGAGAAGAATAATATCGGAACACATTATCTTATAACCTCGAGGGTGAATCCGGAAGTGGGAGAATGAGGGTGGTTTTGACGGGTTATTACAGTCTGTATTGTAAATAATCCGGAGTCGTTGACAAAGAATGGCGTAAATACGGGATTTTTCGAGGCCTTAATTTTTACATCGGTGTCTGGAAATAAATCTGATAACAGATTTTTAAGTACATATTGATTTTTGAAGCAGGTGATGGCATAATCAAATTACCCCATAACAACCACATTATTATATGTGGAATCCTAATCCGAATTCACCACTCGGATGTACTATCTCATTATAAGGGAGTATACCAAGAAGGCTGTCACGATTGTGGCGGCCCTTTTTGGTGCGCGAAATATATATTTATCAAACGGAATAAGCAAATAGCACAATCGGATTAGCGCATTGATTTGAATTATGAAAACTACGGTTTTGAGACCGTAGTTTTTTCTTTTTACCGTAATTATGCACCTTTGAACCGTCCGTTATAATACCCTTCTAAAATGTTAAGGTGTATTCAGTAAAAGAAAAACGAAAGTATTTCAGGATTGTGGTTAAGTGCAGGAGGTGCAAAGTATGAATGAAATTTATTTTACAATCGTAGGAACTTATTATCATTACGGAAAAGATTTCTTGAAGCCGGGTATGAAGGTGAAACTTGTCAAAGAGCCTGATAACGAGGTGGATTCCGAAGCAATCAGAGTTGAAATGCCCGGACTTAAAGTGATCGGGTATGTTGCCAACAGTCCCAAGACCGTATTGGGCGAGAGTATGAGTGCGGGTCGTTTGTATGACAAGATCGGCGATATGGCCCTCGGTACGGTGCTTTACGTGATCGATGGATGCGTTATTTGTACATTGGATCGGGAATGCTTAAAGGGAACTGAAATTGATGGGTGAAGGAAGGAGGCAAAATGAAGTCCAAAAACAGAATGCGATATGTGCGCTATTATTCGGATGTCTATCACCAGGGCGATTGTCGATACTCTGCTTATAGATTTAAAAACCCCAACGATTGGCTCATGGTTCCGCGGGTAGATGCATTGATCAACGGCTGCAGAATCTGTAAATACTGCGGAAGCATTAATTACTATGTCAAAAGAGACCGCAAGAAGCTGATTTCCCCTTTGTATTCCGAGATGCAGTTTAGAGTAATTGGGGATGCGTTCTATATTAAATCCGAATATGATTGCTGGAAGATAGTTGTTAACAATGATATTGAAAAGCTTATTATGTTTCGGGCAGAATCTGTGCCGAAAGACTATTCTTTCAGCTGTCCGGATAAATTGAAATATCAGAGCTGGCTTCCGGCAGGATACGCCGGAGGAATCGAAAAATTTATGAATTATATCATTAAATTTGACATTGGCAGAAAGAAATATATGAGTAGAAAAGCGGGGTAAAAAGCAGAGAGTTAGAGTTGCTTATGTTTGCTATGTCGTAGAGTTGAATAAAGCAAGGAGGATCGATATGGGACAGGGAAAAGACTTAAAATGCGGGAAATGTGGCTATTCTTTTAGAGAAATGACTGGTGAAGGGTTCTTTCCTACGTTACATTCTGAAATGATGCACGAAAAGGCTCGAGCCGGTGAATTGGGTGAAATACTTAAAAAGTTTCTGAAAAAGCATAAAAACGGCTCAATTTCTTTTATCGCAGTCACTTTGTGTTGCGATGAATGCGGAAATCTTGAGCAAGGGTCTGACTATACTATGATTCTGCCTATAGGCGAAAATGAAGTTAAATATATAAAATATCCGCACACATGTAGCTTATGTGGTGGAAAGATGCATATAGTTTCATCGAATGAAGAAAGGCTTTGTCCACATTGTAAAGTGCCGCTGGAGATTATGAGTCGGATATGGTGGGATTAAGAGGAGGTCGTCATATGAAAAATGATTTTTCTAAGATTGATAACGAAGAAGATTTTGTTGAAGCGGTTGCCCGAGATAGCATTGAGCATTTGAGTGAGAAGGATAAGCAATGCTTTCGGGATAATCGAGATCCTTATGATTATCATATGGGATATGGCATGTATATTCGGAATCATTACATACATGGGAAAAAGCTTGGATTCATATGTTTAATGGCAGATGATCTTTCCCATGAGATTATTGTAAGGATAATTGAAATTCTTAATCCCGGTTGGGAAAGGGATGATTAAAGGAGGATAATGCTATGTACGGAGCGATACTTGGAGATATAGTTGGAAGCCCTTATGAATTTGACCGGGGCGAAAAGAGAAAAGATTTCGGACCTTTGTTTATTGATGCATCTGAATTTACCGATGATACGGTGATGACGATCGCGGTAGCTGAGGGGCTTATGAACGCAGGGCTTGATGCGAGTGTTGACGTAATCAAGAAAGAAGTGATCAAGTCCATGAAGTATTGGGGACGCAAATACCCCGATGCCGGATATGGAGGAAAATTCAGAGGTTGGCTGTATTTTGATAACGATGAGCCTTACGGAAGCTACGGTAACGGTTCTGCAATGCGCGTTTCTTCGGTAGGGTGGCTGTATGATACCTTGGAGCGCACTCGTGAGGTTGCAAGGGCGACAGCGGAGGTCACACACAATCATCCCGAAGGAATAAAGGGTGCAGAAGCTACGGCGTCAGCGATTTACATGGCTCGGACGGGAAGTACAAAGGAAGAGATCAAGAAGTATATTGTTGAGCAGTTTGGTTACAATTTCTCAAGGACGTTAGCCCAGATAAGGCCGTTTTATTTCCATGTTGAGAGCTGCCAGGAGACTGTTCCCGAAGCAATGACAGCGTTCTTTGAAGGCAATGATTTCGAAGATGTGATCAGGAATGCTGTTTCGCTTGGCGGGGATTGTGACACATTAACATGTATAGCAGGCGGAATCGCTGAGGCGTTTTATGGCGTTCCGGACGAGTTGCGACTCGAGGTTGAAAAGAGATTGCCGGAAGAGGTTTTGGAGGTGGTGAGGAGGTTTTCGTTAATGAAGTGATGTTATAATATACAACAAACTGATCCGGAAACGGACCCGGATTTTTCTTTGTACCGTAATTATTCACTCTTGAGCTGATCGGTATAATAGTAAAGGGCGTTTGCCGTGTGGCAAGCGCCCTTTGTGGTTACTTGTTGCTATCGGGAAGTGATAGTCCGTGCTCTTTAAGCAACGCTATTGCAGCATCGGCGCGGGCACGTTCACGCTCGGTGTTGGCACGTTCCTCCTCACGTCCTTCTTTGCGGCCTTCTTCGAGACCTTCTTTGCGGCCTTCTTCGAGACCTTCGTCTCTGGCATCCATCAATATTCGCTCAAAATGCATATATTCCGTCCTCCAGATCTCGTTTCTGCGTCCCTTCTCAACGGCGGAGTTTATGCGCTGTGTAAGGGGGTTGGTAGTGTTTCCGGTTTCAATATAATCGTATAACTGCGCCAATTCTTTGGGAATATCTACGCCCGTGTATGTACAGTTATAAAAAATCTTGGCGGTGCCGTCTTCAAGCATCTTGCCTGTTTCCTTACATATCTCACCAAAGGTATATTGACATAAGCCATCCCCGAACGGATCAAATGTACAAATGAACAACACATTGCTGTCAGGTAAAGACTTGTAGGACATGTTCTTTTCCATAAAGTCGATGTCGATCGAAGACTGATAAAAGCGGCTTCTTCTGGGAAGGTCGAGATTCTCGATTGACTTGTGATTTAAGTTCTGCATTTCAGTGTCAAATATCTCGCCTAATGAATCGCGGTTGAAAACATCAAGCCTTATCGATTTTCCGTCTTTGGTGAACTTGAACTCCTTTTGCGATTGCGCCTCGGCCAGTTCGCCGATACTACGGCCCAAGAGACATTCTATAACGTCCTTGCATAGTCCGAGATCCTGCATCACCTTTCCGAACATGAAATCGTCACGGAAAGACAATTCTTCATATTGTTTTACTGTAACCCTTTTTTCACTCATATAGTTCTCCTTTCCTGTTGATAAGACAGGAACCGAGTGAAGAGCTGTAATGCTTATGTAATTCCTGCCTATGATTAATGGTGGTTATAAGCAAGAATTCCAGAAGCGATAAACAGATTGGGCAGATATCCCAAAAGAAGATTTAAACGTAATATGAAATTTGCTTACAAAAAAATCATATCACAGCGTGAGAGAATAGGGAAGAGGTGGTGTTTATGGTAACAGTAGTTTTTTCTTTGTGCCGTATGACAGTTCAATAGACTCATGCGCTCTGCATCCGGTGCTTAATATCATCGATCCATTTCTGCTTTTTGTTTACCACGAAAACATCGGATGCGCCGCTTTTGGCAATAATGATGAGATTTTTCATAGGGCCCGATTGCACATCGGCGATTTCGGAATATCTTATGCTCCACTCCTTGCGGGGAAAGTTGATGGCATGGGGTTTGAAAACTAAACTGTCGGGATGAAAGGACAACCATCCTCCGTCAGCAATGAGGCCGACGAAGTGATTGGCGGGTCCGCCGGGATATTTGGTTTTATCGTTAGAATCCGCATCTTCGGCGGGAGCAGGTTTTCGTATGGGACTGTTTTTGAGCTTCCAAAACAGAACGAGAGCCATGGCTGTTAACCAGCCAAGCAAGATGGATAGACCGACAAGAAGACGGTGGTCTGTTTGCGGGAAATATGCAAGACCACACACAAAATAAAAGGCTGTGAAAGCCAACCATAACAGATAATCAATTAATATACGCATACCCTTGTACCCTTTCTCATATTCCCCATAAAACTTTATAAGAAAAGAATACTATAGTCCGGGGCGAATGCCAAATGTTTTGATGCGAATTTACGGTTTGAGGCAGGAGGTTTTTGGGGGACCCGTAACCCTATGAGGACGGGGTTAGCGGACTGTTTTGGAAAATGGTTGAACTGTTGAAACGAAAGTGGAAATCGCAATTTGCAAGCCTTGAAAATGCAGGAATTGACTTTGGTGAAGGCAGAGCGTACAATCAAGACATAAAGAAGGCGCTACCGTAGTTTACGGTTGGCCCTTATGGATTTGGTTACTTAAAGAAATAACCGCATCGGCCGGAGGCGGTTATTTCTTTTTTCTTTGAATATCGTATTTGATACATTGTAATATGATATTCCGGATCTCTTGGAGCGGTTGAGCGATAGCAACGAACAGCAGATAACAATTGGTGAGAATTTATTCTTTTAAAAGAAATATGGACTAAGACAATCGGAGTTGATAGGAGCAGAGAATATGGATGATTGTATATTTTGTAAGATAGCTTCAGGTGAAATACAAGGGCTAAGAATATTTGAGAACGAAGAAACTCTGGCATTTATGGATATTGCTAAGGATGTTGACGGTCATATCCTCGTTATCCCTAAGAAGCATTGTAAAAACATTTTGGATTGTGATTCAGAAACACTTTTTGATGTATCACAGACTGTTAAGGTTGTATCGAATCATCTGACAGAGAATTGTGGTTATGAAGGGGTTAATTTACTTAATGCCAGCGATGAGAGTGCAGGCCAGTCGGTTCCTCATTTCCATATTCATATTATTCCGAGACGCAGAAATGATGGAATAGACGCTTGGCCTAGATTTGAAGGGGCGAAGGAAGATATTCAAACTGTATATGAGAAAGTTAAGATGTAGATCAATTCGGGTGAAAATGCAGGAATTGACTTTTGTGAAGGCAGAGCGTAGAATTAAGACATAAAGAAGGTGCTACCGTAGTTCACGGTTGGCCCTAGATGTTGATTATTGAAATAACCGCATCCTTGGCCAGGGCGGTTATTTCTTTTTCTTTTGGCTTCCGAGCATATATCCTAACTGGAACATACCTATCGCAAAGGACAGTAATGCTATCAGATCAAGTATCGTCATAAGCATCCCTCCTTCCGTAAAGTCGGAGGGTAGAAAAAGCACCCCCCGCGAGGAGGGCCAACCGCTCACCGTTTGGTAACACCTTCCAATAAAATTGTAGCAAATGAGCAACCCGGAATCAAGAACAAATGTTCGAATAAATGCGAAATATATGTTTGCAGTCACAGGGCGCTCATTTATGCTATAATGCTTTTCGAGGAAAGGAGGTATACGCCTATGAACAATACCTCAACTGCACTGAAAACAGTGCCCTACCTCGATTAGCGTGATATCCCGATTGATACCACGCATTACATATATTGCCGGGGAGTGATCCCCGGCGTTTTTTCTTTGTGCCATATAGCATAATACGCGAGATCTTTGGTACAATGATGGTAAAGGCACATAGGGTTTAGGAAAGGAAACGTGGTACTGCGTATGAGTTTGATCGAGATAAAAAAGATAGGGATCACACAGTTGGATACAGATGCGGTGGTAAATGCGGCCAATACAGGTCTTTGGGAAGGCGGCGGAGTATGCGGTTTCATTTTTCGCGACGCCGGTTCCGAGGAAATGACTGCAGCGTGTCGAAAGATCGGTCACTGCGATGAAGGATCGGCGGTTATAACTCCGGGATTTAAGCTTCCGGCGAAGTATGTTATCCATGCGGTCGGCCCGAGGTGGTTCGGCGGGGAGAACAATGAACCGAAAGTATTGTACAGCGCATATATGCAGTCGTTGCTGCTTGCAAAAGAGAATGATCTGCATTCCATAGGATTTCCGCTTATATCTGCAGGGATATTCGGTTATCCGGTGGATAAAGCATGGGAAAGGGCAATCCAGGCATGTAATGACTTTATTAAGGATAATCCCGATTATGATATTAGAATTATCTTTGCGGTGTTGGATGATAGAATTCTTGAGATCGGCGAGAAGACACTTCGCGGATGCAGGAATTGACTTTTGCGAAGGCAGAGCGTAAAGTTAAGACATAAAGAAGGTGCTGCCGTAGTTCACGGTTGGCCCTTGTTATATGGTTATCAAAGAAATAACCGCAATCTCAGGCATGAGGCGGTTATTTCTTTTTCTTTGTGCCGTATAATATGATGCTCTTAAATAATATCGAAGCGAACAGTCGATTTATGATAAAATGGAACACATGAGAAAATTTTTTATCGATAATTTAAGATGGATGATAATTGTGTTGCTGATCCCGTATCATGCGGCGCAGGCGTTTAATACGTGGGGAGAGCTGAATTATATTACTTTTTCGCCGAACAGACCCATAAGCAGTCTGATCGTATTTTTGAGCCCATATTATATGCCGCTTATGTTTTTGCTTGCCGGGATGAGTACAAATTATGCGTTAAAGAAGCGTACATACAGGCAGTTTGTTTTGGAGCGGATCAAAAGACTGCTGGTTCCGTTTGTGTTCGGAACGATTTTTTTGTGCCCGCTGCTTGCATATCTTGGTGATAAAAATAATTACGGTTACACAGGCAGTTTCTTGGCACATTACAGGATCTTTTTTACCAAATGGACGGATCTGGCAGGATTTGACGGTGGGTTCAATGTTGGACAGTATTGGTTTTTATACTACCTTTTGGTGATTTCTTTGGCAGGTATCGGCATAGTGGCACTCGTCAGTCTCGTGACAAAGAAAAAGACATTTGAGGGAAACATACCATTCCCCGTCCTTTGTCTTTTTGTGATACCGCTTCCGTTTTTATACGATATATTGTCGGTTGGCGGAAAGAGTTTCGCTGAATATTTATATGTTTTTCTGATCGGATATTTTGTCCTTGCCGGCGATGAAATGATAGAAAAATGCGCAAAATACCGCTATCTTACACTGACGATTGGGCTGATCGCGTGCTGTGCGAATGTATATATGTTTATTTGGTCGGGGGAAAAATTCGGGATCGCCAATACGATAGCAAAGGCGTTTGCGGAATGGTTTATGATACTTTCGCTGATCGGAGTCGGAAAGAAAAGTCTCGTTCTTACGGGAAAGGTTACCGCATATTTATCAAAAAGGTCGATCCTTTTCTTTAGTCTGCATTTTATCGGGATCGTTTTATTCCAAATGTGGTTTGCAAAACTGTTTGAGGGGAATCCTTTGTTGCTTTATGCGGTTCCCATTCTGCCGGCATATGTCGCAACCTTCCTTTGCTCGGAAATTGCTGCACGCATTCCGCTCTTAAGCTTCCTTATGGGGAGCAAAGCATATACGGTGAAAAGAAAAGAGAAGTAGTAAGTGGGTGTGTCGAGCATATATCTTGTTAAATATTGCCGGGGAGCGATCCCCGGCGTTTTTTTGAGGAGTTTTCTTTGTACCGATCTGCGGAGGTATAGGTGCGATCACACATAGCCCTTTGCAATGAACATGCCGTACTCTTTGGGCAGATCCACTACACCGTTTACCGAATGCTCTGTGATTATTGCTTTCAATTTTTCAAGCGGAATGTCGGTCAATGCTTTTAGTGATGCAAGACTTCTTAGGTAATCAACGAGATCGTCTATATCCGTTACATGAAGTGAGTCTTGATAAAATCCGGCTTCTATGTCCGAGAAAGCGGTTCGTAACAGCTCTTCGCCGTTTTGCATGGTGAAGTTATGGTTGGGGTTGAAATTTTCGCCGCCGAGCCTGAACCATTCGGCAAGCTGCTCTACGAAGTTATGCTCGCCGATCGTTGCGCAGTAAAATGCTCCGTCTTTTTTGAGCACTCGTCGAACCTCGCTTATGCCCTTTTTGATATCCGGGACATGATAAAGCATGGAATTGGCAATGATCATATCAAATGAACGGTCCTCAAACGGCAGATTCTGGATGTCTGCCACAAGGTACTCGATATTATTCCTGTCGCCTACATTTTCACGGGCCGTACTCAGCATGCCCTCAGAGAAATCTGTCAGCACAAGTTTGCCAAACGTATCAAGCAGATCTTCGTGGCCCATCCAATTGCTGCCGGTGCCGCAACCAAGTTCCAATACCGTCATTCCTTCAAAGATCTCATAATTTGATATTATCCAATTTCCGTAACCTTGCTTGTTGGTGGAATATTTATTGTGAAAAGATCTCCTGATATCAAGACCCGTTGATGTTTTGTACTGTTCTTTTACAGCTGTAGAATTGTTGTAACTCCCAATCTCAATGTTTCTCATCTCAATTTCCTTTTGCTCATGATTCCTTCATGCGTTTTTCATATTCATCGGAGAATAATTATACAAGAAAAAGTATGCCGAGTCTATGACACCGGGGGACGGTGGTGTTGGTTCAAAATGTGATAATGCAACCAATTGTAATATTATGATTGGGAACGGGAGAGTACCGCAAATACAGATGCAGTTTTTTTATATCGTGTCAACTTTAAAATCTCCTGCAATGTTCGTTTGCGCGTTCCGCATAAATGTGATATTATCACAATAAGCACAGGGCGAATTAATTCGCATAATCAAAGTAATGGGACGCTTGTATTTGAAAATGCACTATTGAATGTAGAGGGAAAATGGAAAAATCGAATATTACACTGTTCAATGTGACGGAAGAATCGCTTCATTTAGTAGAAAACTACTTCACAAAGGATGATGTTGAATTGATCCGTGTCGGGCAATTATCTGCAATTGGTGCCATATATGATAAAACCGTCGACGGTGTTATCCTTTATGAGATCAGGGACGACCAATTTGTTCTGATTCACGGTATTAATGTTGCAACAAATGTTGACAGGGCCGTGATGAGGGAAAAGTTCATCGAATGGGTGACAGAAAAATCTCAATCAATAGGATTGGGTGTATTGTGTTCTTTCTCCTGTGATGAGGAATTGGAAAGAATATTCGCAGGTAACGGGTTTGTGATCAAAGATTCGATCGCAAAGGATATGACAATAAGCTTTGACGATATCAAGTCGTTGAAATATTACGCTTCGGCTAAAATTCCGAGCGCGATTGTAGGCGCAGAGAGTTTGACCAAGCGTATCTTTAATGAATTCTTACTTCGACAGAAGGACAATCATCTATTCATATTGGCGTACAGGCCGAATAAACTCCAAAAATATGTATTAAAAAATGACAGGATCGAGGGCTGTATCCTGGGTTCAATCCGTGAAGACGGTAAATGTGCCATAGATTATTTGTATGTTACGCAGGCGAATAGTGTCATGGCGATTCCTTTACTGCGCTCTTTTATTGATGAGGCGGCAGAAAAGATCGGAGACAGCAATTTCGATATCACTTTTGCTGCAGCAAACAAATCATCGGTTCTCCTTGCCGAAAAACTCTTGGAAGGGAAAGGCAAGACCGGCGCTTGGAAGACGGCTGTTTTAACGCCGATATAGTTTTTTCTTACATTGGTTGAAAAAGGTTGTTATGCGAGAAGGGAGAAAAATATGGATACATTTCAGATGAATCAGGATTTGGTTTCGGAGAAGACAAGTAAAGATAAGCTATCGGAAGAAAGAAAGGAAATCGTTCTTCCAAAGTATCAAAAGGATTATTTCAGAGCCTATGCTGGTATATTGTATGAGAATAAACCATGGGAGTTTTTGAACCCAGTACAGAAGAAACAATTATTAGTGTCGGCGGAAGAGAAACCTGTCTTAAGGTTTTCCGAAAAGGAAGCATCATTAAGTTGGGCTGTGGATATGATGTATTGCTCCCCTAAAATAAAAACAAATTATGAGGCTTTTAAGGATGAAACCACAAGAGTTTATGAGGGATTCGGTATAGCCAAAGAAGATATTTCTATGTTTCTTTCTCTTGCGGAGATAGCGAGGAGTGCTGGAGTGGGAACATATTCGGATATCTTTAGACTGTTAAGAAGTTTGGAAATATTCTATAAACTCTCAAGTCGCGGGGGCCTAAGCAAGACGGCGCTGATTGTGTCTTCCAAAAAAATATTGGAAGAAACTCAAAAATGCATAATTGAATTATCTCAAAATAAAATGGGTATTTCAACTGAGTTAGCAAATAAGATGCTTGATAGCACTTTACCAATTAGAAGAAGTGTAAAATCGGTTTATTCCCAAATAGAGCCCCCGGATAATAGATATAAAGCATTAAAGAAAGAGATAGTTTCTTTGGGGAAAGAGGAGATACAAGACAGCAGACTGCTGTTATTAAGATATCAAGGAGTGCTAGAAGATATAGATACTTTATTGTCTGAAGAAGAGAATAATAAAACCCTATCAACTTTGGATATAGATTTTCTAAGAACATCTCGAACAATGTTACTTCGCGTTTATAGTAATATGTTCGAACAGGAAGTGATTACAGATGATTGGGCAACAAAGGCCACTGAAATGAGTCAATTAAGAGGAGGTTTTTTGTATTTGTGCGAATCTGAAAGAGGTGAGGATCAGGAGAAACTTGGGAATATGCGACTGAAAAAAATGAAAGATTTTGTTGCTAGCATGGTTAACAAATGGACTCCTCATGATAGCGAAACAGATGATAGTTGGTTGGAGTCACATACGGAGAGTATTGTGGGAAATATAAAAAAGAAGATTGTTGAAAATGGAAAAATAACCAACCTCATTGCCTATTTATTTCAGATGATTCCTATTCAGCAAGCTCGAATGATGGATTCTTGGCAAGGATCTACCTTAGGAAAAATGAGTGGCAATGAATTTCCAGATGTTATGCCAGCCTTTTTTAAAGGCCTTGATCAAACAATGGGAAACGTGGTTTATTGGGCATGTGAGACGAAGGCAGATAGTGTTGAATCATTTGAGTTATGTGGTTCAGATATGCATGATAGTGGGTTGGGTGTTTGTAAAGTGGAGTTCAAAAAGCAAGGGATTTCCAAGCGATTTGTTATTAAACCTGATGATAGACAATTTGAACAGATCATTTTTGGAAAACAGGGTTTTGTAAAGGAATTCAATAAATCAGTAGAAGATGGGCAGGTTAGTTTAATAGATGTTTCTGGTGCTCCACTCATTAGAAGGAGTGATTTGCGCAAAGAAAAAGAAATTGATGCTGTAAGGACATTTGAAATGCAGAGTTCAGAATCGAAAAAGCATGGGGTTCTTATTGAGCATTTAGATGTAGGACAAGTATCTGCTTTTTACGGGGGAAAGGAAATAGATGGAAAAGTCAATCCAAAAGGAAGATTGTTTGCACAATTGATATGTGGCATATTTGGAATTAGTGATTTAAATGAGCAAAATGTAGGTTACTGGAAGACTTATCTCAATAAAATATTTTATCCGGCGTTGATTGATTCCGAATGTGGAATGGAATTGCTTAAATTGGGCAGTTTTGCTGAAGCTAGTGAACAGGAGGGTTTTAGTAAAGTTAAAATTGATGAAAAATGGAAATTATCAATAGACGAAAGACTCTTTAGTAGATTGATTGATTGTATAAATGTTCTTTTCGATAGGGAAAATCCAATAAAATGTCGATATTTAGTTATTAAAACGAGCATATTCGATGAAAATAGGGGCAATTTAATGACGTATCCCGCAAGTGTAGTAAAAAAAACGGCTATGGCTTATTTGAGAGGGGAGGGTAAATTTTCGGGACAACAAAAAGTCATAGTAGAGCTTCTTGAAGAAATTAAAAAGCATTGGGATGATCGTTTCAATAGCGTGAATC
>JAEEGK010017458.1_pt1 | contig 15652 bp, 10 predicted proteins | sample 8958771 | NCBI WGS metagenome assembly JAEEGK01 (sample SAMN16246547, study PRJNA631951) | gut metagenome | biome: gut microbiome; feature: rumen; material: SC-attached | host: Bos | place: Iran: Karaj | collected 2018-10
CCAGGAAACGGGGACAAGGATGGGAAGTCTTCCGACCGCGCCACTGTCTTGGAACATGATGGAATGCCACACACCTTCGTGGCCTTCCACGATACCGCCCTGTGCGATACCGGAATTTCTGAAGCCCAGATCATCATCCAAAACATCACCTCCGGTAAATTCACCTTCGAGCGAATCCGCTGAAAAACAGGCCTCGGTTCTCCTCCACATATCGCGTCTTGAATGGATCAGGAAGAGATAATATCTGCCGAAGATCTTGTAGATGTGGGAGCCTTCATATCCGAGATTGGGATTGCCCTTATCGCTTACGATAAGCCTGTGAAGCCCGCCTTCTTTGGGAGCGGTAAGCTCTTCGTTAAGCTCGGTCAGCCAAATGTCGGTGTTTCCGTATACGAGGAATGCCCTGCCGTCGTCGAATAGGAGCGAACAGTCATGATAGAACCCCTCGATAGTACTCTTGGTCCAGGGACCTGTGATGTCCTTAGCCCTGTAGAGGTAGGTCTTATGCGTGTCGTTACAGACAAATACTACGTAGAACGTTCCCTCATGGTATCTGAGAGTCGCTGCCCACATTCCTTTGCCGTAGATGTATTTGCCGTCCTTAAGCTGCTGTGCATCGGTGCTGTCGAGGCAGTCATAGACATAGCTGCAATGCTCCCAGTTTATAAGATCATATGAGCGCAATATCTCACCGCCCGGGAAAAAATGCATTGTCGTACTTATCATGTAAAATACGCCGCCCGCATTGATCACATCGGGATCGGGAAAATCAGCACGTGTTATGGGATTTGTCATCAATCTGTTTTCTGAATAAACCATTTGCTTTCGTAATTATCGTCCTTATATAGGAAATTGCAGATGTAGTATCCGTCGCCTTCCTTGGTGGTGAAATAGTAAAACGTTACCGGTGAAGATCCGTCCGTTATCTGCCCATCGTCATAAAAAGAGCCCTCAACCATATCGATGTCTGCGCCTGTCTGCGCGAAAGTTCCATCGACCTTCCCGGTAAAAGAAACCTCCGTCTGAAGCTGCATTTCCGCCATTTCCATATAATATTCGATTTTTTCCTGTTCTATCGTTCTCCAGGAAATATTCGGAAGTTCTATGCTTCCGTATCTGACATCATAGAGATAATTTTCGTTCTCATTCGCATATGCGCAGATCTGCCAGCCGTCCATCCGGTGCTCGAGATTCATGGTCTGTATCATCTCGGCGCATGCAAGTGCGACTTCTATCGCTTCGTCTTCATCATTTGAACGGACCACAAAGAATGTATAAGGGCTGTCTTCAACAACCGCACCCGTTGAGGAAACATACTCATCTATCCGGTCTTTCAGACTGTCCTTGACATATGCTGCAAGCGCTTCATCGAATCCGTCGCCGGTACCCGGAACACTCCCGAAATATGAACCGTCGATTGAAATGTCCTGCATTCCGCTGGACATGCGATATTCAAAGCCCTGAAGCTTGTCACGTACTATGATGACCGTGCATTCATCGGTTTCCTCTTTGGACACAAGCTCGCAGTCGCCATGAAGCTTCTTTGCCTCTTTTAACAGTTCGGAAGCAGTCTTGATCCTGCCGCATCCGGCAAGACCCAGAATCAGAAATACCGAGCATATGAAAAGCAGTAATCTCTTCATGATCAGTCCTCCTAAAGATAATAAGTGGGACCATCGGGGAGAACCGTCCCCAATGGTCCCACTGTAATTACACTTTATCAGCCCTGAAGAGCTTTAATGATATCGGGAAGTTTACCGTCAACTTCGTCATTTGCAAGCTGGCAGGTTCCTGCTGCAGCGTGTCCGCCTCCGCCGTACTCAAGGCAGAGATTTCCGATGTTGACGTTGGAAGCCTTATTGATGATGCTTCTTCCGATCATGACTGCGGTGTTCTGCTTCTTGAAGCCCCATGCTACGTGTACGGAAACTTCTACTTCGGGATGCATAGCATAGATCATGAAACGGTTGCCCGCATAAATGGTCTCTTCGTTACGAAGATCGATGATAACAACCTTGCCGTCGATCTTGGCGATCCTGTCGAGCTGAGCCTTGAAAAGCTCCTGCTGCTCGAAGTAAAGGTCTACTCTTTCTTTTACATCGGGAAGTTCAAGGATCTTATCGATGGGATGATCAACACAATAGGTGATGAGCTCCATCATAAGATCGTAATTGGATACTCTGAAATCGTGGAATCTTCCGAGGCCGGTACGTGCGTCCATCAGGAAGTTGAGAAGAACCCATCCCTTGGGATTAAGGATCTCGTCAGCAGTGAAATCAGCGCTGTCGCCCTTATCAACGGCAGTCATGATCTCTTCGGATACTCTGCTGAAAGTCTTGGGTCCGCCATAGTAGTTATAGACAACCCTCGCTGCAGACTTAGCTTCGCCTTCGATGATGAACTTCTGCTTAAGCTCCTCGGATTTTACTCTGAGAAGTTCGCTCTCATGATGATCGAAAGCAAGCTTGACTCTGGGGTCAAAAGGAAGGTTAGTGGTAATGTCATCACCGGTAATATCAACCTTTCCGTCCTGGACATCCTTAGGGTGAACGAATTTGATCTCATCGATCATATTCATTTCCTTTAAAAGCATTGCACAAACCAAACCGTCGAAATCGCTTCTAGTGATAAGTCTTCTGCTCATAGGGATCTACCTTCCTTGAATTCGATTTTTCTTGGTGAAACACCATTACTACTATATTTTATCATCTATTCAGTCATTATCAACAGTCTTTCCGTATTTGACCTTCTGAAATCCGAGATAATATCTCAGGTATTTAACCGGTCTTTCCCGGCGGATACGCTTCAAAAGGTTATTTTTGTATGAAGAAACCTGTTTTTCGTATGTTTCGAGATCCGTGCCCTCCGCATATAAGAACAGAGTCAGATTACCGATAAAGTCACTTATCTCCTCACTCTCATCATTCGATATCCTCTCGCCGTATTCGCGAAGAGTCTCGCCGGGCATTGTTCCAAGATCCAGTATCTCCAAAAGCCCCAGTACCTGCCTGCAGAGCACCCTGTATCTGACGGAAGGTTCCTTCCTGCGCAGTGATACAGATACAAGCAGATTACCCGTAAGGATGAAAAGAAGAACAAACAACGCCCCCGATACCACAGGAATAACTATCACATACCATGGAATAACAGTCTTCGCATTTTCCTCATCTTCCTCTGAGACAGTTTCATCCCCGGTTTCCGCAGCTTCGGGAGGCTGATATCCCTCATACCCCGAACCGATATTTGCATAGGCTTCGCTTGCCTGCTCTCCGGTATACCAATATGATCCCGAGCTGTAACCCGGTGTCGGTTCGAAGGCTATCCATCCGGCTCCGTCCACATAGATCTCGGGCCAGGCATGAGCCATTGAAGTATAAACCGTCGCAGTAGGCTTTCCTGCGGTAGGCACGTAATACCCCTGTACGTATCTGGCAGGTATTCCCTCCGCTCTGGCCAGAAGCACAAACGCAGTAGCGAAATGAATACAGTATCCCTGCCTCGTTTCAAGTACGAAATAATCAAGAAGTGATGATGAATCTGTGACATATTCGGGGAGTTCACCCGGAGTATTGGTATATCGGAAGCTCTTCAAAAACTCACAGAGTCTCACCGCTTTATCGATATTATCTTCACACCCTTCATACACTTCATCCATGTATGCGCGCAGTTCATCCGATAATTCCACGGGTTGCAGATAAAGTTCCCGGATGTGATCCGCATATTCAAGATAACCCGCATAGCTTGTAAGATCCTCAGCACCCTTAACTTCCGCAAGCTGCATATTGAACGATTCCTCGGAAGGCACACTTGCATTTTTCAAAAATTCTATGAATTCGGGATTTGCGGCGTTAAGTCTGTAAAATGTCACATAATATTTCCCGGGTTTATCATCTGCCCACATCATATCCCCGCCGGCAAATACCGCAGCGCCTCCGGCGACAGCATTCGGATCCACATATGACTTAAGCGGGGCAAAGATATATTCGGAACGGAGCGCGGAATAATCGATCCTGAATGTGGACCTTCTTGCAAAATCCTCGGGATCCTCCGTATATTCCGAAACCGAGGCCATAAATGCGACGGTATCTGTCAGATTCGCATATACTTTCGTATCATCATTCGAATACCATGCCCTCCCGTCAAAAGTATCAAAACTTTTTCCCGCAAGCCTGACAGCCTTTACTCCGTTTGTCAGTTCATTCAGTTCCAGAACCTCATCCTGCTGATGGGCAATATTTCCCAGAACCTCTCCCCTTCCGGAAAAACCTATTGAAGAATTTGCAGGGTCATAAACATCATCCGGAGTAAGCTTTCTGCTGATATCAAGAAACATCTCATATGCGGCATGAGCAATGTTTTTGACAAATTTCCAGTCATAAGGTTCTTCGGGGGCAGGGCATATAAGTATGAGAATAAGCGATATCATGGCAAACCCGGATACATACACCAGGTGCTTTTTGTTATCGGTATCTCCGGTCTTTTTCCATCCGCCCTGCATCACTTCGATGACGGTGATGATGAGCATGGAGGATACGCAAAATATCATGTATTTATCGGCGGAATATGCCGTTATTCCCGCCCATATCATAAACAGGATAAGCAATAATGATACGATCACCTTAAGAGGCTTTATCTCGGCAAGAGCCTCACCTATGATCAGTCCGCCTATAGCGATCAGGGGAAGGTACATATAATCGCGGTATCCCAAAAGGAATTCTTTTACGGCATCATTCCTGAGAAGAAATACCGCTGCTACACCTATTGCTATCAGGATACCGGTAATGATCAGTCTTACCGTCCATCCGGATCTTCTCAAAGCGGGAACAATGCAGGCCATGATCAATGTGATCAAAGCCGCCGGAACGGTAACACTCTCTGCTCCCGTCATGGGAAAAAAATACGAAAGAAGTCCGCACGTAGCTGTGCATACATATATGATTTCATACAAAAGTGCAGTCATACGAGCACCTCACTCAATCTGTCCTCATATCCCACAACCCTGTATCCGATATTTCCGGGAACGGCTTTTAATCCCGAGTTCTCAGGATCATCCGTCACTAAAAGAAGCGACTGTCTGATCATGTTTCCGCTTAAAAGACTGCTGTACTCTGCAGCTTCATCGGTCCATTTATGCAGGACATATATAACCGATTCCGAAGATGACGGAATATTTTCCTCCATGCATCCCTTGATCAGACGTGATACATCACTGCCTGATCTGAAACATAATCCTGACATTGCAGCATAGAATTCTTCAAAGGAATCCGTATTTTCAATCCTGTATGTGACATATCTGTCATTAATCAGTTTTACGCTCACGCCTATACCGTTCTCGGCATAGTAATAAACCAGAGCCAGAACGGTTTCGAGGATCTTGTTTTCAAGAGGAAGGTACTTTTCCGCTTCCTCGATGTATCTGCAGGAATCCATAATGATCCTTACGGAAGGAGTATCTTCGCCGGTAAATGTCTTTACCATGGGCTTTCCTGTTCTGGCAGTTGTTTTCCAGTTGATCAGTCTTACATCATCCCCCGGAACATATTCTCTTACCAAAATATCCGGAACACTTTTATCCCGCAGAGGATTATCGGAAGATGCGATCACCATATCGGGCCGCTCCGGAGAAGCAAGGATTTCAAGTCTCGGTGATACATGAACCTTAAGCGTCTCTCTGTTTTTAAAAGTAACCGAAAATAATCTGAGGTAATCCGTAACGGTAACGCTCTTAATACCGACCTCGTATTCACCCCTGTATTTGCAGACAAGAAGGGTTTCTTTTTTGATGCCTGTAGCCGGCATCAGTTCGTATTCGGTATCTGTATCCAGCCCGTTTATGTATGAGAAATCACTGAAAAAACCGGTCCTTACGCCGGCATGAGCAAAGATATCTTCGTTTTGAAGTGAGAAATAAAATGGGGTCGAACTGCCCGCAACTATCGTCCTTGTATCTATCTCCTGATAGATCTTAAACCTTAAGTAGACGACGATCGTATAGATAAAAGAAACCAAAGGAACAAACAGCGTAAAAAAGAAAAAGCCGTAGGAAACCGGCCCTCCTTTGAAAGATATTGAGATCAGAGATAATACAAACAGCACAAGCGCTGCGATCCTGCTAATTCTCATCTTACACCATAGGCACCTTAGCCTTTAATACATTTGAATAGATGATGGTATCGATACTTTCACCTGCGATCTTAGCTTCGTATGTGAGACTTACTCTGTGGTGAAGAGTATTTACCGATACAGCTTTTATATCATCGGGAGTAACAAAATCCCTGCCCGATATATACGCTTTGGCCTGCGCAGCCTGCACAAGCATTATCATCGCACGGGGGCTTACACCCATGACGAATCTGTTTTCTTTTCTCGTAAGAGTAACAATATCTCCGGCGTATTTGAGAACACTGTCGGCTATCTTAACCTTACGCACATCTTCTTTAATCTTAAGAACATCACCCTCACCGATGACGCTTTCTATCTTGTCGGTTGTTTTACCCTCCAGGAAGTTGCGTGTGAGGATGATCTCATTTTCGGGAGTGGGATATCCTATCGAAAGCTTCATCATGAAACGGTCGAGCTGAGCTTCGGGAAGAGGATAAGTTCCCACAAAAGAAGACGGATTCTGTGTTGCTATGATCATGAAAGGCTCGGGAAGGTTTATGACTTTATCATCCACGGTTACCTTGCCCTCGGCCATGGCTTCGAGAAGTGCGGACTGTGTCTTGGGAGAAGTCCTGTTGATCTCATCCGCAAGGATGATACGGTGCATGATGGCTCCTTCCCTGTACTCGAACTCTCCCGTTTTCATATTGAGAACGGAAGAGCCCGTAACATCCGAAGGAAGAGTATCGGGCGTGAACTGTATGCGCCCGAAATCAAGATCCACCGCAGCAGCCAGAGTCTTTACGAGAGTTGTCTTACCGACTCCGGGAACATCCTCGATAAGGACATGCCCGCCCGCAAGAAGGCATATGAGAATATTCTCTACAACCTCATCATTTCCGATGAAATATTCATTTATGAGTTCTCTAAGCTTCTCAGTCATAAATATCTTCTTTCATTGACAGGGCAAATTATGATTTACTTGTACACTATCAATTTTATCATTTTCAGGCAAACAGGGAACGTATCTTTTTGTCACATATCGGTAAAAAAAGTGCTCCGTGCCGGTTGCGGCATTCTACTTATTGTTGATGTCATTAATAAGGGCTGCTCATTTTCTCTGCCTTTGCAACAGCCTCATCAAGTGTCATATCGTAGAAAAGTCCGGCTCCGAATATTCTCCCGCACTTTCCGTCATCCACAAAAGCACCGACCAGAACTCCGGGAAGAGCAGATTCGGGAGCGTTGGGTGCATTGGGGCCTCCCAGGTCCGTTCTGCACCAGCCGGGATCCGTGAGATTAATGAGAACATCGCTTCCCTGAAGCTTTGATCCGATATCTATGGTAACCTTGTTGAGCGCCGCTTTACTTGCGGAATAACCGGCCTGCTCGGGTTCAAGCGCTATACCGCTTGTGGTATTAACAATTCGTCCGAAGCCTTTCTTCTGCATAAGAGGAAGGTAGTGATATACGATCATCATGGGGGCTACGGTATTGATCAGAAAGCTGGTGGTGTAATCATTCGCAGGGGTGGTGAGATACTCCGTTCTGTATGCGATCTGCATTCCCGCATTGTTCATCACGATGTCGATATCATGACCGAGTGAATCGATCTCTTTAAGCATCTTCTCTACGCTTCCGAGATCCGAAAGCTCAGCTTCAACCGCTACGCACTCTATTCCGAACTTTTCAGCTTCGGCTTTTACCGCATCCGCATGTTCTTTTTTTCTGCTCTGTATCACCAGGTTGCATCCGCGCTCCGCAAGAGCCAGACATACCAGTTTTCCAATACCTCTCGCACCTCCGGTAACCAGTGCCCATCTGCCTTTAACATCTACCATATTCTTCCTCCTAAACTATCCTGTGGGAACGTACCCATTTGTCACGATATTCACCCGACTGTTCCTGCATTCCTGGGGTCCTGTCGCGGTGCATAATTTTCTCGCTTTTCGTGGATCAGGCGTCCATTGAACCATGAAATCTTTTGCTCATGCCGCAGACCACCGAAGTCTCGAAAATCATGCATCCACGCCACCCCACGGAATGCAGGAACAACCGACTGAGGATGACAAATGGGTACGTCCCCACTGTCATACTCTCCCCCGCATCATTAAATTATCACGGGCAAAATTGTATATGATATAATGAGGCTGTTCAAAAATAGAACAAATCAATACTTTTTATAAAACAAAACCACACTTTACGAATAGGGAAAATCAGGATATGGCGGATAAATTCGAATACTCGGATGTGCTGGACCATAAATACGAATGCTTTAAAGGTAACTATCCGAAAGGCTATGAAATAGGACTCCACTGGCATTATTTCATGGAGATCCTATTGATGATAAAAGGCGAAATGGAGATGCAGATCGGTAATTCTCAGATCAAGGCAAAGGCAGGCGAAGTCATCGTACTGCTTCCTTCCGTCATGCACTCTCTTAAGATCGTAAGTGAAAACGCAGAATATTACGGTATCAAATTCAAACCCGGAAATCTTCACGAACAGCAGACCGGACGCGAAATGAAATGGACGGAGCTTTCTCTTTTTAAAATGGCTGTCTCTGAAAAAAATGTACGTGCACACTTTCCCGTTTCAATGGTCAGAAAAACCGATATCCGCTATATGATGAATCTTGCAATAAGTGAGATGGAATCTCAGGATTCGGGTTACATCTCTGCGATCAGTTCAGCGGTGCACATTATCTTAACCGACATAATAAGGATATGGCAAAAAGAGGGCCTTACCTTGGACAGCCTTGAAACTCCCGTAATGGAGACACTCTCTCTTGAAGCACTTCCCGCCTATATCGACGAAAATCTTTCGGAGGATCTCCGGGTTGAAGACCTTGCTAAGATGTGCAATTTAAGCTATTCGGGTTTTTCCAAGAAATTCATCAGGATGTTCGGAAGACCATGCAAGAATTACATTGAACTCATAAGAGTAAGAAAGGTCGCCCAGCTCCTCAAAGATACCAGGGACGACCTTAGCACCATAAGCCAGGAAACAGGCTTTTCCGATGCAAGCCATATGATCAGATGTTTTAAAAAAGAGTACGGTGAGACACCGAAAAAATACAGAGATAACAGGTAACAGTAAGCGCCGGTTGTGACTCAGTCAGTGGGGACGGTTCTTTCTGACTCCCCACTGACTCGTCCTCACTTAGGTTCGAATTCGAATATCTCCGGCTCATTATCGGGTGCAAATTCCATGATATCGGAATCTCCCAGTCCGAATCCGCCGGTAAGACCGAGGATACGCTTAACAATGAGCGCCGCATCGGAATACTGCGCAAGTGCATTTTCATGCTCATTGTTTATGGTGTACTCATCCTCATTCTTGGTCGCCTGTTCCATAATAGCCGCTTTCTCGGCAAGTTTCAGTGCACCGATGGTAGTGGCATTGCTCTTTATCGCGTGGATCAGGATTGAATAATCCTTCCAGTTCTTTGTTCTGTAATAATCGTTTAACTTCGCATATCTCTCATCATATTCCGAAGCAAACACAGTAAGGATCGTACGGTAGAAATCCACATCATTATGGGTAAATACCATTGCTTTTTCGGTATCGAATCCCGCAGAAGAAAGCTCCGACATTATATCAACGGCTTCCGCAGGCTTCTGTTCTTCGCGGGCTTTAACCGGCTCAGCCCTGAAGGTCATTTCCTCAGGCTCATCAATAGCAGACACACCCTTTGTAACCTTTTCGGCAGGCAGGTAGACCATCAGCATCTGCTCAAGAGTTCTTCCCTCAACAGGCTTTGTAAGATAATCGGTAAAGCCCTGGGACAGATATCTTTCCTTGGCTCCTCTTATGGCATCCGCGGTCAGACAGATGACAGGGGTCTTTTCATTCAGCTTATTTTCAAGCTCTCTTATATGTCTGAGAGTTTCGGTTCCGTCCATTCCCGGCATTCGCTGATCCAGAAGGATCACATCATAAACATTCTTCTCCGCAAGCTCTATCGCAGCCTGACCGCTCTCCGCGGTATCTATCTGCACTCCGGTCTTCTTCAGCAGATTTATTACAACCAGAATGTTCATACGGGTATCGTCAACCAGTAGAATGTGTGCGTCGGGAGCATGGAAGGATTCGGTATAAGCATGCGAATCATCATCGACACGGCCCATTCTGTATTCGCCCATGGGCTGTGCGTTTTCTATCTTCTGCCACAGTTCAAAAGAGAACACCGAGCCTTCGCCATACTTACTTTCCACGTTAAGTCCGCTGTCCATAAGATCAAGGAGTCTGGTGGTAATGGACATTCCGAGACCCGTTCCCTCGATAGTACGGTTACGCACAACATCAAGTCTTTCAAAGGATTCGAACAGCTTGCCCATGTCACTTTCCTTGATACCTATTCCGGTATCTGCAACGGAAACATGGAGAAGCACTTTGTCTTCGGTTCTTTCTTTTTCACCGATGGTGAGAGTAACACTTCCGGCCGGTGTATACTTGACCGCATTGGTAAGAAGGTTAAGTATCACCTGATTGATACGCGCATCATCACCGTTCAGCTCGCAGGGAAGATTCGGATCCACCTTGACTATGAATTCGAGATTCTTGGAATCGGCTCTGTCCTGTATGGAATTAACCAGATATGTGATGAGGGATCTTAAACTGTATCTTACCGGCACAATCTCCATCTTACCGTCTTCTATCTTAGAGAAATCAAGGATCGAATTGATAAGCTGAAGGAGGTTTCGTCCCGAGTTTTTGATATTGCCGGAGTATTCCCTGATATTGGGCGAATCTGCTTCTCGCAGTATCATCTCGTTCATACCCAGTATTGCATTGATGGGCGTTCTGATCTCATGGGACATATCCGCAAGGAAGCTGCTCTTAGCCTTATTAGCGGCATCGGCGGATTTCTTTTCAAGTCTGAGAACCTGAGCCTCATATTCCTGCTTCTGTCTGTTGAAGCTCATCTCCTCGACCTTCTTACCGTATGCCTGCTCGTTTCTGTAACCCAGATAATAGAAAATGGATATAAGAACGAAGATGGTCAGGGACACCAAAACATTTACGGTAACCTGTGAATATGCTTCATCCAAGAGGTCCGAATTCCTTACCGCCATTACCACATACCACTGATCCATTACAACACTGGAAAAGAATGTGAATTCCTCTCCGTTTACAGGCAGATCAAATGTGGTTTCCGATCCTGCGGTTACAGCCTTCATAAAATCGGGACCGTAGACATCATCAGCCATCAGTCCGCGAAGTGCCATATCGCGGTGAGCCACGATAAATCCGTCGGAATTGACGATCATGGAATATCCGTTTCCGGCGATATCCGCAACTTCCGTCATTTCCTGGATATGATTGGCCTTTACATCAAGGGCGACAACATTGGAATAGAATCTTCCGTTTCCGTCATTTGATATATGCTTAAGCATCTTGCAAACGGTTATTACAACGGAATTGGTCTGTGCATCCACATAGGGCGATACGATAACGATCCGGCCGTTCCCCGCAACCGCGGTTTTATACCAGTCTCTGGACATAGCCCTGTAATCCTCGGGGGGGACCCAACCGTCTCCGTCCATGTATTCCGCATTGACGACCGCATAAAGTCCCGTGAAGTTTTCGTCGAAGTTTTCGAACTGCCTCTGGGTCTGATCGTAGATATAATCGCAGATCTCCTCACTGCTGTTTCCGTTCTCAAGCATGTAATCAACGGTTTCGGCAGCAACGTTGAGTGTCGACATAGCCAGAGTCAGATAGTTGTCCAGCTCCGTGGATATATTCTTGGTCTTGTCCTCACCGGAACTGTAAACGCCCGAAACGTATGTCTTGAAAAACAGTTTTGAATTGTAAATGACCGCGAAGGTCATAAGCGAGAACGTAACAAGAAGGGTCAGGAAAAGATTGGTTTTACTTCTCTTTAACCTGACGTTTTCTTTTACCTCGGGTATATCCGTTTTATTCCGGCTCTCGGCCCTGTAACGGATCGTGATGAAGAAGATGACGATCAGTATCAGTACTCCGAGGAAGACCGATACAAGGAAAAGCATCGTAGTGATGAGTGTATAGGTATCGGAAGCATCAATACCCTCGGGGAGGGCATCTTTCATTCTCAGGGCAAGATAATATCCTCCGATGCATCCGCCGAAGACTATGAACGAAACGATGACCTGAAGAAGCGCCTGAAACTTGATCTCGGAAGATGAGCTCTCGTTCTTTCTGACGCCGCGGGCTTCGTATTCTTTTTTCATGCCCCAGGGCATGAAGATCTGTGTGATATAAGATATTACGGAGAAATAGTAATAGGGATTCTTGGCATTACTCGGCCAGTCAAAACAGGAAGCGGTCCATGTCACGTACTCCGCAAAACAAAACGTCAGTACAAGCCCGTTAAAGTAAGGAAAGGGGCTTCCGTCTTTTTTATTGTTGTTGTGAAAGAGAACGGACTGCAGGCAGAAGATCATGATGGCAGTGGTAAATGAAACCTGCCATACATTATTGAACCATCCGCCGAACCGGATATATAAAAAGAACTGGATAAGATTTAAGGGTATGGGAATAAATGAAATAATGGGTCTGAATCCCTTGGTAGCGGGATTTCTCATCTCATATACGGCTACGAGAAGGACGACATAACCGACGTTCCAGCCCAGATATGCGGTTAGTTCGGAAACCTTGGGTTCTACATGAGTTACGAGAGTCGATGTGATCCAGTAATAACCGCTCAAAAAACTTGCAAAATAGTAGCCCGTAAGGAACAGCCATCCCTTATTGGGCTTCTCGATATAACTGTATAAGCTACCCAGCATGCCGATAATGGCAGTCAGGAGCATCAACACATCGATCACACTATCGACAGTCATCATAATCTTATTACTCAACCCCTGCTCATAAGATATTATTTATGTAAAAGAAAAAAAATCCTGATAAACCACTTTATCTCTCTAATACGTTATTGTACAATAATTGCCATTTTACGACAACCAAAAGAGGGGAACGGAAAAGTCCGTTCCCCTCTGCGCTTATTATCCTTTGTGCTTGCATGATGGCTTATTCAGACCTTGTCTCCCCCAGATCTATGTCCAAAGGAGCATCAATGTCTTTACCCACATACTTGCCGTCCTTCTTGCGCTGTTTGACACATTCGGTAAGAAGATATTCGATCTGACCGTTAAGAGATCTGAAATCATCTTCGGCCCAGGAGGCAAGTTCTTTGTAGAGCTTCTCAGATAATCTGAGCGGTACCTGCTTTTTTTCTGCCATTAATACAGGCTGCCCGAATTAACTATGGGCTGCGCGTCATGGTTGCCGCAGAGAACTACGAGCAGGTTGGAAACCATGGCTGCCTTTCTTTCTTCGTCAAGCACAACGGTGTTCTTCTCATTAAGACGCTCGAGTGCAAGTTCAACCATTCCGACAGCGCCATCGACAATGAGTTTTCTTGCATCGACTACAGCTGAAGCCTGCTGTCTCTGAAGCATTGCCGCAGCAATCTCGGGAGCATATGCAAGGTAGGTGATACGTGCATCTACGATCTCAAGTCCCGCACTCTCAACCTTGCTCTGGATCTCATCCTTGATACGGCTTGCAACAAGCTCGGTAGAACCTCTGAGGCTTCCGTCATCAGCTTCACCGTCGCCGGTAGTATCTACGTTATCGGTTACGTCATAAGGATAGACCTTAACGACATTACGTACTGCGGTATCGCACTGAAGGGAGAGATATTCTTTGAAGTTATCAACTTCGAACACGGCCTTTGCGGTGTCCTTTACTCTCCACATAACAGCTACGGCTACCTCAACGGGATTACCGAGAACGTCGTTGACCTTCTGCTTGCTGTTGGAAAGGGTCATGACCTTAAGGGAGATTTTCTTGCTGTACATCTCAGCGGTATTAACGGTTGCTCCGGTTGCGCTTACGGTAATGGGTGAAGCAGTGGGCTTAACATCTCCGCTCTGTCCCAGCTTTGTTCCCGCAGCGGGGTTAAAAGCGGTACAGAAAGGATTTACGAAGAAGAATCCGTCTCCTTTAAGGGTTCCCACATACTTACCGAAAAGGGTAAGTACAAGCGCCTCATTGGGTTTTAAAACCTTAAGACCAAGAAGCAGGATCCATCCGAGGCAGAGCCAGATGACGGAAAGAACCGATACGGGCCACATTCCGCTCTCCCCACAGATGATGGCTACGGGGATCGCCGCTATGTATAAAACTATGACGAGGAAAAGAACAAGTCCTCCGGTCTTATGACCCGATATGAATTTTTCCTGAACATTGTTATTAGTGTTGCTCATATTTGAGTCCTCCTTTATTTGATATCATTATGATATCATTCGAATATCAGATTGTCAACAAATATCGTAAACGCCCCCTGTAATGTGAACGTAATGTGTATTTTTAAATTCCGTTTTTTTCTTATAAAATCTCCCTAAATATGGCGAAAGTGGAATTTAGTCTTGCACATAGTATTTAAAACCACTTACCTTATTTCATGGTTATCTGTCTATCAGAAGGGATGACTATGAATAAAAATAAAAAAATCATTCATGATCAGAGGCATCTGACACTATCTGACAGAACCTTTATCGAACAGGAACTTGTCAGGGGAAGCACTTTTAAAGCCATAGCTCTCGACCTGCACAAGGATCCGACCACAATATCGAAGGAGGTAAAAAAACACAGAAGATCTGTATCCGGAAAATTGATCGGTGGCCATTGCAGAAGTTGCAAAAACTGGGTTACATGTACTGTTACCAAGAATGATCCGGTAGTCAAAAAATGTCCTCACTCAAGACGCTGCTGCGGATCATGCAGCAAATGCTGGACTGAGCATCCACAGGACTTCTGTCTCTTATACACACCCCTTCCATGTAAACCGGAGGAAAAAACCCCTTATGTATGTAATGGTTGTATCGAAGAAAAATCATGTCGTATCAACCATTATCTTTATCAGGCTATACACGCTCAAAAAAGCTACGAATATACACTGGTAAAATCCCGCAAGGGAATAAACATGACCAGAGATGAACTGGAAGAGTTAAATAACCTAATATCTCCACTTATCAAGAAAGGACAGCCTTTAAGCCATATCTTCGCTGTTCACTCCGATGAGATCCCGGTTTGCAGAAGAACTCTCTACAACTATCTCGATCAAAGAGTATTCACCGCGAGAAATATAGATCTCCCACGACGTGTAAGATATAAAAGGCGTAAAAAAAGAGCAGAGCCTCGTCAACGTAACATCGAACAGATATACCGTAACAAAAGGACCTTTGTCGACTTTGAGAAATACACATCGGCCTTTCCCGAACTCGATGTGGTTGAGATGGATACGGTAAAAGGAGGTATTGCTGCAGGCAAATGTCTCCTCACCCTTCTATTCAGGAGCTGCAGTTTCATGATAATTATCCTTCTTCCGAGCTGCACTCAAAAAAGTGTCGTCGATGCTATAAACAACCTGTGCAACATGATTGGGATAAAGACTTTCAAGAGGTATTTTCCCATCATACTCACCGATAACGGGTCTGAATTTAAGAATCCATGGGACATAGAAAAGAGCGATACAGGCGTCCCAAGGACGAAGGTT
>JAEEGK010017459.1_pt1 | contig 15652 bp, 7 predicted proteins | sample 8958771 | NCBI WGS metagenome assembly JAEEGK01 (sample SAMN16246547, study PRJNA631951) | gut metagenome | biome: gut microbiome; feature: rumen; material: SC-attached | host: Bos | place: Iran: Karaj | collected 2018-10
CTCATATTTAAAAATATTATTTTTGTTATAAATTTGATAAGGATTTAAATCTCTTTGATATAAAGCTCTTGATGTGTTATAAAAAGAATCTACAAATATATTCTTTTTTTCTTTCTTTAATAATTGTATTTTTATATTTTGTTTATACCTTTCTTTATTAATACTTGGAAATAATTCATATTTTAATTTTTTTTCATTACTATTTTCTGTGTTATTTGTTTCATTTATTTCAAAAGAAAGATATTCTTTTTCCTTTTTATTAATATTTTTTTTATCTTCTTTAATTTTCATTTTTTTATTTCTTTTAAATCTTTTTACTTTTTTATTTTTATTAAAATCATTTTTCTCTTCTACAGTAGTATGACTTTTATTGTTTTTCATCAATAAAATATTATTATCAAAATAATTTCCTAATTGCCCAATTTGAGTTTCTTTATCTTCAAAAGTAATATTATCATTTCTTTTTAATTTAATTATCTTCCTTGTATTTGTCTCATCTTTATCATCAATTAAGATATTTTCTTCTTTTACAATATTATCATTATTATCAAAATTATCACAATTAAATTCTTCATTAGTATAATTTATAATTTGAACTATAATAAAAGTTTTATTGTTTTCGCCAATAGAATCTTTTAAATAATTTATTAAAATTGATTTTTCAAATTCAAAAAAATCTATTTTATTTTGAATTGAGTTAATAAATTTTCTTAAATATATTAAAGAATAATCTGTAATAACATCATCATTTGTTGATTCATAATATCCATCTCCTAAAACACAAAAATTTGTTTTTGAAGAAATTTGTTTTTTTAAATCTTCATAATGAATAGTTAAAATAATATGATATTTTCCTTCAATTTCTGAATAATTATTTAATTTTTTTAATATATTTTTTTTTCCTTTTTTTAAAATAATTAAAAAGTCATTTAAATCAGCACAATCAAAATAAATTAAATTATTAATTTGTGTGAGATTATTAATATTATCATTTAATAAATCATAAACATTTTCATTATAAATCATGATAAAATTACAACTTATTTTAATTTCTTCATTTATATTATTAATTAATTCAATTATATATCTTGGAAGAATTCCAATATTTTTTTTCTCATCAAAGATATTATTTTGAAAATCATTTTTTTTGCTATTTAGACACCAATCTTCACCAAACATTGAATAATTTTTTCCTGATTCTCTTTCTCCTAATATTAAAACAGTTGAATTAATATTATTTAATGTTGAATCTAAAATTGGCTTCATATAATCAAATACTTCTTTTTGAGTTGTTTTCTCATTAAATAATCTTTCAATTTTACAATTAAATAATTGTGAATTATTAACTAAAATTGTATTATCATTTGTATTTATTTTAATTATTTTTGATTCTAAATATTCTTTTTTTGGAATAATTGGGTTAATTCTAACTGAATAATTGATTGATTCCATTTATTTTTAATCTCTTGTTTGTTATAATATTTTTGAAAAGATTTAAATTAAATAATAAATTTATAATTATATAAAAATATAAAAAATCTAATTTAGAATATTAATTTAAATTTATTTCTTTATTTCAATAATTTAAAAACCAAAAATAATTTATAAAACATCACAGTAAATATACATTTTTAAATATTTTTTAAAATAAAAAAATTTTGTTATCGAAAAAATAATTGAATGAATTATATTAAATATTTGTTTAATAAATTAATGAATAAATATGAAAAAATATAATTTTTGCATTTCATTTTATTGATTTATTTTTTATTAATTAATCCCAATTTGTAATATTTTTTATTATTTTTTTAAATCAATTTTATGAAAATTGACAATATTGATTTATCAACAAGATTAACAATGGATTTAGAGAATTTTCAAATGGAAGAAGGTAAATTTGAAAATGAAGAGAAAAAAATTAAAAATACATCATTAATAAGTAAACTACTTTTTCTTTGGACATTACCTTTATTTAAATTATCAAAAACAAAAACATTAACATATGACACATTAATTAATGGATTTAAAAAACCATTTAATACTTCAATATCTAAAAATGATATTTTAAATCCTCAAGAAAGATTATTTAATTTTTATTATAATAAAAATAAAAATACTTATAAAAAATTATTTTTTAGTATTATAAGAGCAAATTTTACAGAAATAATAATAGTCTTTATAGTTTCTTTATCATTTACAATATTAAGAATAATACAAATTTATTTATTAAAAACCGTAATTATGTTATTTCAAAATATGAATAATAAAAATTTTGCAAATGATCTTCTTAAATATTCTTCATTATTATTATTTGTAAAATTTGGTCAAATAATATTAAATCATTTAAATGATTATTTATGTCAAGTTTTATGTAATAATGCAAGTTGTTCATTAAAAAATTTAATATATGAAAAAATGTTAAAATCATCAATTTTTATAAAAGAAAATTTCAATAAAGGAAAATTAATAAATTTTATTCAAAATGATGCAGAAACTATTTCATTTTTATTTGATTATGCACCAATGACTTTAGTTGTTCCTATTCAATTATTAATAAATGTTTATATGTTATTTTCACTTTTTGGATTTACTTTTATTTATTCTTTAATTACTTTCTTTATTTTACAAGCTATGGCTTGGTATATTGAAGATTTTTATACTATTAATCAAAAACAATTTTTATCTTTTAAAGATGATAGAATTAAAGTTACGAATTCTATTCTTCAAATGATTAAAATTATTAAAATGTGTACTTATGAAAATGTTGCTTTTGAAAAAATTGAAGAAAAAAGAAATAAAGAATTAATATCAATGAAGAAAATTCAAAATATTTTTGTTTTGAATAATTTTATTCATTGGGTTATTCCTTTAGCACTTTCTTTAGTAAGTATTGGATTTTATACTTATATTTATGGTCATATGAAAATTGAAAATGTTATAGTTGCTATTGAAATTTATGATTCTGTAGCATATCCTTTATATAGAATTCCTATTTTTATTACTAATTTAATGGCAACTTTAGTTAGTATGAAAAGAATAGAAGAATTTTTAAATATTAAAGATATAAATGAAAATAAAAATATTAATTATAATTATAATTATAATACAAATAATAATACTAATAATAATAATAATAATAATTATCATAATTATACACTTTTAAATAAAGAAATTATTAATAATACTGAAAACGAAGCAATAATTTTAGAAAATATTAATTTTGGTATATCAAATGAAAAAAAAGACATAATATTATTAACAGACATAAATTTAAAAATAAAAAAAGGTGAATTAGTAGGAATAATAGGAGAAACAGGAAGTGGTAAAACATGTTTAATAAACAGTCTTTTAAATTACTTTGAAATAATAGAATTAAAAGAAAAAAAAAATTCTCTTCCAATAAGAAAAATAAATGGAAAAATATCATATGCATCACAAACACCATTTATAGTAAATGACACAATAAGAAATAACATAATATTTTACAATAATGAAAATATTGAAAAATATGAAACAATAATTGAGATTTGTCAATTAGAACAAGATCTTTTAAATTTATCTGGTTATGATTTAACTGAAATATCAAGTAATGGAACAAATATTTCAGGTGGTCAAAAAGCAAGAATTAGTTTTGCAAGATCTGTTTATCAAGATGCTGATATTTATTTATTTGATGATCCTATTTCTTCTGTTGATTCTATTATTTCTAATAAAATTTTTGAAAAAGTTATTTTAGAATATTTAGATAAGAAAACTAGAATTTTTTGTAAAAATACTATTTCTGGATTAAATTATATGGATAGAATTATTGTTTTAGATAAAGGAAAAATTATTTTTGATGGAAATTATAAAGAATTTTGCTCAAGTGATATTTATGATAAAATGATTAAAAATGAAGAAAATGAAAATAAAAAAAAATATATTAAGAAGAAAAGTTTTAAAAAAGAAAATAATAATAAATCAGATAAAATTAAATATCAAAGTGATAGTGATTCTTTAAGTAAAAGTTCTATTGTTAATTTAAAAAAAGGAAAATTAATTGTTGATGAAAAACAAAATAATGGACATATTAAATTATCTCTTTTTTTAAGTTTTTTTAGAAAAATGGGAAAAAATTCTTTATTAACTCCTTTTATGATATTAATGATAACTTTTATTTGGCAATTTTTTCAAGTTATTAATAATTATTGGTTAACTAAATGGTCAGAAACAAAAATTAAACATAAAGATATGAAAATACTTACAAAAGGTTCTAATTTATATTTTTTTATTATTTATTGTTTAATTGGTTTTGTTAGTTTATTTTTCTTATTTTTAAGAGAATTTCTACTTTCTCGTTCAAATATTTCTGTAAATAGAATATTACATAATGAAATGATAATAAGAATTTTAAAAGCTCCAATTAATTTATTTCATGATGTCGTTCCATTAGGACAAATAATTAATATATTAAATTTTGATTTAGAAAAATGTAGAAATATAAATAAATTTTATGGTTTTATTTCAAGAGGACTTGCAACTTTATTTTCTTCTTTAATTATATGTTATTTTTATAATAAATATTCTATTTTTTGTGTTCCAATTCTTTTTATTTTTGATTTTACTATTTTTAGATATTATCTTCCTTGTGGAAGAGATATTAAAAGAATTGAATGTATTGCAAATACTCCTATTTTATCTTGGTATAGTGAAACTATAAATAATATAATTTCAATAAGAGCTTTTAATAAAGAATTAGATTTTAAAAATATATTCTATTCAAAAATATATAATCATTATTTAATAAAATTATATAAAACAGGATTACAAAATTTATATACTTTATCATTAGAATTAAGTGCATTTATTTATTTAGTTTTTATAGTAATTTTTTCATCAATATTTTATAAAAATTTATCACCAAGTGCAATTGGTTTATTAATTAAATATTCAATTAATATTTGTGATCAATTACTTTTTGTATTTGAATATTTTGGTAATATTGAAAATGAAATGGTACATTATGAAAGATGTAATAATTACACAAAATTACTTCAAGAAAAATATAAACCAGGAATTAATTGTCCTTATTTAATAGGAAATACAAAATTTGAAATAAAAAATCCAATAATTAAATTTGAAAATTACACTACTCGATATAGACCAAATACAGAAATAATATTAAATAATATTAATTTAAAAATAAATCCTTATGAAAAAATAGGAATTGTAGGAAGAAGTGGAAGTGGAAAAAGTTCTTTAATAAATGCAATTTATAGATTAATTGAACCTTTATCAGGTAAAATTTTAATTGATAATATTGATATAACAAAAATACCTTTAATTCAATTAAGAAATGAAATGACTATTGTTCCTCAAGAACCTGCTTTATTAGATGGTAATTTAAAATATAATTTAGATCCTAATAATTTTTATTCTGAAAATGAAGTTATTAATGCTTTGAAAAAAGTTAATTTTAATTTTAATAAATTTAATAATAATGGTCATAGAATTTTAAATAAAAATATTAGTGATAATTTATCTTTAGGTGAAAAACAGTTAATTTGTTTTTCTAGAGCTATTTTAACTAAAAAAAAAATTGTTATTTTTGATGAAGCTACTGCAAATTTAGATAAAGATTCTGAAGGAATTATTAATAAAGTTATTAAAGAAGAATTTAAAGATTGTACTATTTTTATTATTGCTCATAAATTAATTAATATTAAAGATTGTGATAAAATTTTAGTTATGGATAAAGGAAAAATTGCTGAGTTTGATACACCAAAAAAACTTTATAATGATAGTAAAAGTATTTTTAGACAATTATGCATTAATGATAATTTAATAATTTAATTATCTGAATAAATTATAAAATAATCAAATTATTATTTAAAAATTCTAATTTATTATATATATTTAATGAGTGTTAAAGTGAATTATTGTATATATTAATTTATATTTTTTTATTAAATTTTTCCATTATAATATTCTTTATAATATGCATTAAATTAAATAAAAGTAATTATTTTAAATATTATTTGGATATATAAAAAATACTCAATAAATATTAATATTTCAATTATAAAAATTAAATATTAAATATTTAATCTTTTTCAGCTCTTGAAAAAGTATCATCATTAGTATGTTTATGAGTACTTTCATCAACTAATTGTATTCCTTTTTTTTTTAATACATCTTTAAAATATTCATTTTCAAATTTTTTTTCATTTGCATGTTGATTTATTTCTGTAAAATTAATAATTTCTTCAATATTTTGCATAACATTTTTCTTTTTTTTAACTTCAGCTTTAATATATAAAATTGAAGCAAGAGAACTTAAAAATAAAAATAAACAATAATCAAGATTAATAATTCTTGCAATTAAATTATCTTTTTTAACTAAAATAATAATAATAACAACAATAAATAATACTATGGTAATTAAATTCAATAAAATAATAACAATATTTTTTATTTTTTTATCTTTAATGACAAAAATATTTAAAAAAAAGAAACTTATTCTCATAATACCAGTTATTATTTCTAATAATTTAATATATATTTTTGAAATAAAATATTTTTTTTTAATTTCTTTATTTCTTTTAACTCCAAATATATCATAAACTGTAATTAAAATTAATACTAAACTCAAAATTAAAACAAATATATTATAAAATCTTCTTTTTCTAACATTACAAAACTTTTTTATTTTTTCATGTAAATTATTATTAAATTGGATGACTGAAGAAACATTTAAAGCTTCTTTTTTAGTTTCATCATAATTTGTTGTTTCATTAATACTTTTTTTTTCATCATCTTTTATTCCTGAACTAGGACTATTAATATCAGTTTGTTGATAATTATTTAATTGACTATTATTTAAATGACTTGATTCTTTTTGATTATCACTTACTTCTTTTGTTGGTTTATCTAAATTTGAATCTTTTAATATTCTTTGATTATTGTTATCATCTGAATTTTTAATCATATTAGCTATAATATTATTTTATTTTATATTACTTAAATTTTTTTCTGACATATTATTAAATTATTAATCTCTTTAAATTAAATTTATTCTTATTAAAAATAAAAAAAATTAATTTCAATTAAAATTTTTAATTATTTTATATTTCATAAAACAAGTAAACAATAAACAAAAATAATTGAATTTAACATTTAATAAAAGTAAAAAAATTATAAAAAAAACAAAAAAAAAAAAAAGAAAAATAATACAAAAAAAAAGTAATATAAAAAGTAATAAAAAAATACATAAAATATTTCTAATATTTTCCTTCTTTTATTAATTTTTATCTTTTCTCCCAATTTTTTCATTAGTTTCAAATTTAACCCAAGAACCACCTTCAATCATATTATCTAATTCATTACAAATTTCATTTTCAGTATAACCAGAATTACTTACAATAGTCCAAAATTCAAGCCATTCTTCTAATTGAATTGATCCATCATTATTTTTATCAACTTGATTAAATAATTCATTTGAATTAATTTTTGGAAAATTTGCTGCCCAAAATTTAAGTGTTTCATCTCTGTCTATTGTTTTTGAATTATCAATATCAATTAATGAAAATAATTTTAATACTTTTTCTTTTAATATTGGAGGTAACTATTTTTTTTGAATATGTTATATTTTAGTTTTTTTATATTTTTACTTTTGATTTATTGTGTTTTGTACCCATTTTTTTTTTTATTTAATATAATAATAATAATTAAAATAAATTTGGTGAATAATTAAGTATATTTTTGTAAATATTTAATTTTAATAATTTTCAAATATTATTTTATTTTCAATATATTGTTTTTAAAAATATAAATTTTTATTATATTTAATTTAAAATAAATTTTAATAATTTATTTTTAAATTTATAAAAATATTTTATTTATATTATTATATTTTAAATTGATATCTTATAATAAAAATTCAGATAAATATATAATATTTAATTTATATTCCATTTCTAATTCATAATATTATATAACCTAATTTAGTATCCTATATATTACTTACCAATCAAATATCATTTATATTTTTAAATCTTCATCATATTCATCATAAGAGTCTTCAAATAAACTAGGATTTAAATTGCAATAATAATTACATTGAAGAGAAATATTTCTTTTATCTTTAAAGTTATTTTGATAACAAGCTTTATACATATTTTTTACATCTTTAAAACCTTTTTGTAATTGCATAAATTCTAATGAAAAATTTTCATTTTTATTATATAAATTAAATAGATTTGGACAACTATTTGAAGTAAAATTATTTTTATGATTATAATTATTTTTTTTATCAGTATCAGTGTTTGAATTTTGAGAATAATTAGTATTATTATTTGAATTTGATAAAGTAGTATTTGATGATATTGAATAAGAAAAAATTGAATTTTTCAATAATTCCGTTGTATTTATATAATTATTAAAGTTAAAAAATTGGGGTAAAGAAATTAAATTTTGATTAATTCCTTGATTACCATCATAACTTTTAATTAAATGATTATTATTTGAATTAATAAGAAAATTATTCATTTGATTATTATTTTGATTATTAATTAATTGATTGTCTTCATTTTTTTTTGCAGGACTATAAAAAAATAAAAAAAATCAAATCTTACTTTATTGTTAATAAATTACCTTTTAAATATTTTTGTCCTTTATTTTTTAAGATTTTTTGAAAATCATAAATATTTGAAAAATAAACAAAACCAAAACCCTTTGAATTTTTAGTATTTGAATCAACAATAATTTTACTATTTATAACAGAAGGGTATTCATTCTTAAAATATAGTTTTAATTCTTCACTATTAATATCTTTTGGAATATTTCCAACATAAATTGCAAATTTATTATTTAAATCATTATTTTTAATATTTAAATTTCCTTTTTCTTTTTTATTTTTATTTACTTTATTTAATTTTAATTCAAAATCATTTAATTTTACTCCATTATATTTTTCAAGAATAAAATTTGCAATTTCTGGAGTATCAAACTCAATAAAACAACAACTTTTTGGATTATCATTTTGTAAAATCCTAATTTTTATAGGATTTATATTTATTTTATTTAATATTTGATTAATGTAATTTTCAGTCATCCAATTTTCTATATTTCCCATCCAAAGAGTTTTTAATGGGTCCATTATATTTTTTTAAGTTAATCGATAAAATTTATGAATTTTTTATTATTATTTCTTTTTATATTTATAATCTTAAATAAAAAAGTTGTTTTTTATATAAATTGATAAAAGTAAAATATTATTCTTTTTTTTTCCTTAATTTTATCATTTAAAAATATTCATTTTACTTTGATGAAATAAAAAATAAATAATTGTCATCCTAATGGAAGAAAAGACAGAAAATAAATTAAATAAACAAGATTCAAAAACATTATTAAAAATAGATATTGATGGAAGTTCATATCAAGATTCAACAAATCCATCAAATCCAAAAAATTTATATTCAGAAGAAGAAGAAAATATAGAAATATTTCAATCAAAAGATAATATTATAGAAAATAATAGTTTAATTCAAAATGATAATTTAATAGAAAAAGATAATATAATTTCATATAATAATGAATTATTAAAAGGAAATTTTATGCCTGCTTTAATAATGTTAGATAATAAAAAAATAAATATTAATGATGAAATAAATGAACAAACTGGAGATACTTTATTACATTATTCAGTAATGTTTTCTTTATTAAATGTTACTAAATGTTTAATTGAAAAATTTAATGCTGATCCAAATAAAAAAAATAAAGCTGGGAAGACACCTTTACATTTAATATGTTCTAATAATAAAAAAAATATATTTTTATTTATTTATTATATTAATATTCCAAATGTTAATATTGATATTGAAGATAATTTAGGATTAACGTCATTAGGTTATTCAGTAATTAATAATTTTAATTTAGCTTTTTTATTGTTAATTTCAAAAAAAGCTGATTTATCACATAAAGATAAATTTGATAATAATATTATATATTTTGCTTTAGTTAATAATAATTTATTTATTATTAACTTTATTTATACTCATTGTTCAGAAATAGGAATAAATGTGAATTCAACTTTTTATAATGATACAGTCACTTTAAGTGATATATTAATTTCTAATAAAAATATTGAATGTTGTAGTCATATTATGAAATATTTTTTTAAACAAATAAATTTAGAATCTTTAGTTCATTGTTGTAAATTTATAACAGAATTTCCATTTTATAATAGATATAATTATGAATGTATTAATACTTTATTATATTATAAAGCAAGGAATATAAAAGGATTTTTAAATTCACTTTTTCCTAATTTATGTTTTTGTTTTCGTCCTAAAAAAAATAGATATAGATTTTTAAATAATACTTCAAATATAAATAATGAAAGTTTTAGAAAACAAATTAAAATACCTGAAGGAATTATTCCAACTAATGATGATATGATTTATCATTATATATTTGAAAATATTTGTCTTTTTATTAAAGCTTTTTTAATTTATGATAGAAAAAAATGGGTTTTTTTTTTATTTTTATTATATATTATTTCTCTCTGTTTCTTTGTTTTATTTATCAAATCACAATTTTCAATTTATGATTTTGATGTTACTATTATTATCTTAAGTTATATCAAATTATTTATTGGAATTTTTGCTTTATTTAAAAGTAAAGATTCAAATAATTATTTCATAAAAGAAAAATATAAAATTAATGATACGGAAAATAATATTTTAGGAACTTTTTCTCAAGTAAAAAAAATAGAAGATATAAAAAAAATTCCAATGTCTGAAAATGAAATTTGTGAATTTTGTTTAGCTAAAAAAAGAAAATCAACATTTCATTGTATAATATGTAATAAATGTATTAAAGAATATTATTTTCATAGTGATATATTTAATTTATGTATTCACAGAAATAATATTTTATTTTATATTTTAATTCTTTTCCCAATTTTTATACTTAATTGTCTAATTAGTTTTGAATTAGGTTTAAAAGGAATTTTCTTTACTTCAATGGCACTTATTACTTTAGGTCAATTAATAACTTATATTATTTGCATTGGAAAAAATGTAACTTATCATAATGTTTTTAATAGTCATAAAATCTTTTCTAGTAATAATATTAAATTAACAAATAATAATGAATATATACCTTTATTAGAAATTAATAGTGGAAGTTTACAGAATTTTTATTTTAATTTTATAAAAAGAAATAATAATTAATATAAATATAAATATTTTTTCATTATTATTTAAAAAATAATTTCAATTAAAAGAGTTTGAATATAATATATTTTTTCAAAATAAATAATAAATAATATAATTATTTTAAACTGTTATTTTTAATTTTATTTTTATGATAATATGAATAAATATATCATTATTATAATTTAATATAATCTTCGATTTTAAATAATTTAGTAGTTTCAATTTTTCCATTTTCATTATTTACATATGCATTATATATTCTATGATTTAGAGAATGCATTGCTTCTTTTTTTTCTTTAATTTTCTCTTCAAAACCTTTTTTATGAATATATCCTTTATTATTTGCTTCAATTGAACCTATTTTATCAGTATAATCATATTTTAATTTATCAATCTCTAAATCATTTTTACTTTTCATTATTTGATTAATTGCACTATTACTAAATATTTTATTATTATAATGTCTTTTTTCTTCTCTTTTAATATTATTTAAACATTTTTGATATCTATGAAAGAATTTAATATTATTTTTTTCAATTAATTCTTTTTCAAAATTACTATTTTGAATTAATAATTCTTCATTTAAATAATTATTTTTATGAGCAGAATTAATTCTAGAATTATTATTAGAACAAATTTCACTTATTTTTTCATTTAACTGAATTTTAGGATTAATTTTAATTAATCTAATTGGTTGATTTTTATTTCTTTCACTATTATTCATTTCTTCATTTTCAAGTTCATAATTTTTAACAGTATATATAACTTCTTTTTTTGGTTTTAAATTTTTATCAACAACATTTCTATATTCAATATCTAAAATTAATTTTTGTAAATAAAGATAATCTCTACTTCTTTCAACATCTAAAAATTCTTCAAAAGGACTTGAGTCTTTTTTATTTGAAATAGCATTTTCTCTAAATTTTTTTGCAATTTCAAATTTATTTCTTTCTTTTTCTTTTTCTTTTTCTTTTTTATATTTAGGTAAAGCTGCACTTTTTGCAATTTCTTTTACTTCTTTAATTAAATTTTTTATATTAAAAGGTCTTTCTGAAATTGAATCTTTTGAATTTGATAATTTTGCTAAATTTTTTTGATTTTTTTCTTCCATTTCTTGTAATTTATTTCTATTATCTTTTATTGATTCTATTATATTATTCATTTTATCATCTTTATTTATTTTTCTTTTATAAATTTGAGGTTTAAATGAAAAAGAATTTAATTGTTTCCTTATATTTTCTAATTTTTTTTGTCGAGCTAATGATTTATTATTATCATATATACAACTTTGATGAAATTCTTTTTTATAAATTGGTGTATTTAAAGGAAGATATAAATTTAATTTTTTTTCTTCATTAAATATTGCTTTTTTTATTAAATTTGGTTTTCTATTTAAAGGTTCTCTTTTTAACATTAATTCTTCTAAAGAAGGATTTGGAAATGCATTATAAGTTATTTCGTTTTTGGTTAACATTTTTATTAATTAATTTTTATTTTTTTTTATAATTTTTTATATTAATTTTTATTAAATTTATTATATGAATTAAAACAATTATGGTAAAAATATAAATTAAAATAAATGAAAATAAAAAGTTTAAATGATAAATCAAAAGGGTCAAAACTTTTAACTGTTAGAAAAACATTAATAAAAAATACAAATTCAAATCCCGAAAATCAAAATATAAATAAAGACAATAAATCATATACAAAAATAACAATTAATAAATCATTATTATGGAAAGAACAAGATAGGATTAAATTAGAAAAAAATCAAAAACCAAAAACAGATTTTAAAAGATTAAAAAGGGATAATTTTGAATTTACAAAAATAACAACACCAATAAAAAAAGTAATAGAAAATAAACCAAATAATAAAATTCAAATTGGAATAAGAAAACAAAGTAATTTAATAATTTCTCCAAAAATGAATAATAATTATAATAATAATAATGAAAAAAATTCAAATTCTTTTATTTCTACAAATCAAATTAAAAAAAATTTATATATATCAAATAGTGAAAAAGCAAAAAATTATAGATTTTTATTACATCATGTAAGTAAAAATTTAAATAAAACTTTTTCAAATTTATATGAAGCAAATAATAGATCTTATAGTTCACCAACAAATTCTTTTAATGGAAATTTAAATAAAAGTGGAAATGATAGTACAAATAGTATTTTTTCTAATAAAAAAGAATTAAATAATTTAGGTTATAATATAAATAATCAAAATATATCTTTAAATAAAAGTAAATCTAATAGTAATTTTAAAGAAGTTTTTAAAAATAAAATATATGAAAATCAAATAGAAAAAAATACTCCAAATACTGCTGCTTCAAAAAATGATTTTAATAATTTTTCTCTTGATAGTTCTTTTGATTTTTTAAATAATTCTTGTTTACTTCAAAATTATCAAAAAAGATTTATAAATAATTGCAATCAAAATTCAAGAAATGTTTCTCAAGATAAATCAATAAATGAAAGTAATAATAATAATTCTTTTAATAGTGATTATAATAATCTTAATAATCTTAATTTTAATAATAATAATAATAATGAAATCTCTGATTTTAATATTGAACAAATTTTTATTTTAGAAAGTAAATTAAAAGATATTTTACAGAAATTAAATTCATATCAATCATGTTATAATGAAAGTTTTGAATGGATTAATTTTTATTTTAATTCTAATTTATGTCATAATTTAATTAATTTATGTAAAGATTCAAATAATAGAAAATTAATGACTTATACAATAAAGATAGAATTATTATGTTATTGTCTTTGTTATCATATTTCATATGATGATAGACATTTAAATAAAGTTATTATATTATTAAAATCAATTTTTGAACAAATCCATTTTAATTTTTTAGTTCTTATAAGATTTATTTTACATAAAACAAAAATGACATATGATAATTATGTTTGGTATGAAAAATTATATAAGACAGTAAAAAGTGAATTAAGTATGAATTTAAGTAAAAATGATTTAGACGAACATAATATAATGCAAATTATAAATCATAATATAAAAACAATAACAAATTATTTTAAAATTATTATAGATAATATTTATGCACCTTCATATCATCCTAATATTAGACAATATAAATTCCCTTTAATATTAACAAATCAAGTTGATGGGCTTAAAAATAAAAAAGAAATAATATCATCTTTTTTCTTTGATTCATTTGCTTTTCCAGATAATTACACAATAGAAGATATAGAAAAATTTTTTAATTTATTTCTTTATAAAGTTTCTGATCCAAATGGTTCATATATTTTATCATATAAAATAAAATTTACACCTGATAATGGATTAAATACAAATATAATAAACAATCATAATTCTCCTATTAAAATACAACAACCATTATATTATTTACCAAAATTAAACACAAATTTATATAGATTTACATTAGTACTTGATTTAGATGAAACATTAATATATGTTAAAAAAGAAAATAAAAACAAAACTTTAATAATTCGTCCTTACTTATATGAATTTTTATCAAGAATGAAATCATTATATGAATTAATATTATTTTCTTTTGGTACACCTGAATATGTTGATCCAATAGTAAATATATTAGAAAAAAAAGAAAAATATTTTGAATATAGATTATATAGACAACATGCATCTTTAAGTGGAAATGATTATGTGAAAGATTTAAGTAAATTAGGAAGAGATTTAAAAAAAGTTATTATTATTGATAATATGCCACAAGCTTTTAAATTAAATAAATTTAATGGAATTTGTATTAAAGCTTTTTATGGTGATACTGTTGGTGATAGAAATACTTTAAAAGTTTTAAGTGAAATTTTAGAAAGAATTAGATATGATGCTGAAGAGACTAATGATATAAGATATAGTTTGAGGAAAGAAATGAATTTAATTATTACAAAAATTACATCTAATGTTGATTAAATATAACTTTTTTAATATTAATTTTTTATTATTTTTTATGATTATAACTACTTTTTTTTATTTTTAATGTATTTAAGTTTTTTTTAATATTGAATTTTAATTTTTTTATTTTTTTTTTTAAAAATAAAATTTAAAGAGTAAATCAATATTAATTTTATTGAGGAGTATTTTTTAAATTTTTGTTCTACTTATATATACTTAAGATATTGATTTACTCATTTAAATCATTTTTTACAATTTATTTGACATTAATTGTTAAATAAAAAATGAAAAAATTTGAAAATAATAATAATGAAGAAGAAGAAATTAATAATTTTCTTATTATATATTAAAATGAAATTACTTTTATATTCCTTTTTCATCAGAAAAATACTTAAAAATGTTTTAATAAATAATATTAATTATTATTTAAATTTTTAAACAAATTAGGATAAATAGGTGTTAATTTGGAATTGACAGGAAAACATTTAGCACTTTTTAAAATAAAGAATTCATTATTTTGAATTATTGTATCCGCTAATTC
>JAEEGK010017461.1_pt1 | contig 15652 bp, 18 predicted proteins | sample 8958771 | NCBI WGS metagenome assembly JAEEGK01 (sample SAMN16246547, study PRJNA631951) | gut metagenome | biome: gut microbiome; feature: rumen; material: SC-attached | host: Bos | place: Iran: Karaj | collected 2018-10
ACCGTTTCGATAAAGGGGCTCCGCGTGATAGTGCAGATGCTCGGCGCGATCCCCGTCCCCACCGCAAGGGACGCCGTGCACCCCTTCGTCGAGGCGATCGAAAAGCGCATCTGCTCCGGGCGCTCAGTTATGATATTCCCGGAGGCGCATATCTGGCCCTACTGCACGTTCATCCGCAATTTCAAATCGGGCTCGTTCCGCTACCCGGTAAAGCTCGGCGTGCCCGTGTGCGCCGTCTGCGTGACCTATACGCGCCACAGGGGGCTCCTTAAATGGATGAAGACCGCGAAAAGGCACGTCTATATCTCCGAGCCCTTCTATCCCGACGCCTCCCTCCCCGCCCCCGAAGCCAAGCAGAAGCTCCGGGACGAGGTATATGAATGGCTCAAAAAAACCGCAGAGGCGCACAGCGATTACGATTTCGTGCGGTACGAAAAAGCGGAAGGGTAAAAACATATTGCAAAAAACGAGAAAGACGGTTGGGCGCATTCTCCTGAGGTAAGTAAATAGAAAACCGAGCATATTAGGGCAAAGAAAATCGAGACAAGCAAGAATATACGGAACCGATCCCGAACATAAAACGTTATATTAACAGAGACAGAATCAACGGCATTAGCCGATCAAAAAAGCATTATACGGAGGTATCATCATGAAAAAGTATTTGGCAATCATTCTTGCCGCGGCGCTGCTCCTGAGCCTTGCCGCATGCACGCCGGGCGAAAAGCCCGTGACCGGCACTCCCACCGATGAGCCCGCTTCGGAAGCGCCTACGGAAGCGCCATCGGAGGAGCCGACTCCCGAGCCCGCCGAGACCGAGGAACCTACTTTGGAACCCACCGAAGACCCCGATCCTCTTAAAGGTCTCAACGAGAACGATTATAACGTAATGCGCGATTTCTTCGAGCTAAAGGACGAAGACGGCGTAAAGAACGGCGAAAAGTGCTTCCCAAATTACGATCCCGCGGATCCCGCGACCTGGTATGACGGCAGCTACAATCACGACAACTACGTTCACTGGAACGCTGCAGGCAGAGTAACGCTCATCAATCTCAAGGGCGAGGACGACGCCCCGACAGAGCTTGTCGGAACGCTCGATCTTAATGAGCTCGGGGCGCTGGAGACCGTATACACCTGGAACGTGATATTCGACGAGGTCAAGATCGACTCCTCTCCCGTACTTTCAGTACCGAACGGCGCTAAGCTCAAATTCCCGATGGTCAGGGGCGAGGCAAGGATCGTCGGCGGCTATGCCGACGGCATTTTCCTCCTTTCCGCCGCGCACGTTTACTGCGAATTGACCGGCGATGCGGGGACCGCCGAGAAGCCCTCCTTCAAGATCGAAGTGACGACCGAGGGCGAGGGCTATGCCGGCGTTTCCGCCTGGAGCGACGAAAACTATTACGAGGTGCACCTTGTCGCCAATCCCGCGGAGGGCAGGACCTTTGTCGGCTGGTTCGACGCGGACGGCAAGCTCGTCTCCACCGATGAGGACTATGAGCTTTTCGGCGAGAACACCCACAACAGCGCGGAAGGCGCACATGCGGAGTTTGTATTCACGGCACGCTTTGAGTGATCGCGGCCGGATAAAGCTTGATACAATACAAAAAAGTCAACGTATAAAAAGAAATATCCGGGGAAAGCTCATATCCCCGGATATTTCTTTTTTATTTCGGCTGAAAACCGCGAAGCGTCTCAAAAGAGGAGATTTTTACGCCATGCAAGCGAAAAGCGCAGAAATGCTCGGAGAGCCTTTTTAGCATTTTAAACGAAGCAGGGCGCAAAAAGATACCTTTTGAGGCTGCGTATCATTAAGTGAATGCGCCCAAAACCCGCTCCTTTGTTTTGCTCGCCGGAGGTCCGTTTGGCGATAATGATCTCTTGCATTTATCATCCCCCCGCGTTATACTGTTGGCATGGATAAAAAGCTTGCCGTAAAAGTAATAATCGCCGCGCTGATCTGCCATATCTTCTGGGGATTCAGCTTTATGGTCTCGGACTATGCGCTGTCGGTCACGCATGTGTTCCTGCTGCTTTCGCACAGATTCCTCCTGGCGTTCGCGGTGATGAGCCTGCTCGTACTGCTGCGTATCGCAAAGCTTGAGCTCAAGGGCAAGCGGGTATGGGTCCTTGTCATACTCGGCGCGCTGGAGCCGGTCGTTTACTTCTTCGGCGAGCAGTACGGCATAATCCATTCCGGAACGGTGTTCTCCGGCGTAATGATCGCCATGATCCCCGTTTTCTGCACCCTCGCCGCGGCGCTCATACTGAAGGAAAAGCCCACCGCGGGGCAGCTCATTTTCAGCGTGATATCCGTCGGAGGCGTGATCGGCATAGGGCTTATGGGCAAAAGCTCCGGCACAGTGGAGCTGATCGGCGTGCTGGCGCTGATCGTCGCAGTCATAGGGGCGACGGGCTACACCCTGCTTTCGAGGAAAATATCGAAGGAGTTCAGTCCCTTCGAGCGCACCTATATGATGATCGCAGTCGGAGCCGTCGTTTTCACCGTCTGTGCGGCGGTTAATTGCGGCTTCTCGCCGAGGAGTTATTTCCTCCCGTTCGGCGATACGAAATATCTCTTTTCGGTGATATACCTCTCGGTCTGCTGCTCGGTCATCTGCTACTTCATGTCAAGCTTCGCAATAACCTATATGTCCGTCGCCAGGGAGACGGTGTTCGCAAATCTCACGACCGCCGTTTCCGTCTTCGCAGGAGTGGTTTTCATGCACGAGCCGTTCAGCTGGATCGGTCTCGTTTGCTGCATCCTTATCCTTGCAGGCATATACGGCGTGCAGAAGACCGCCCGGAACGGCGCGTAAATGGTCCTTGCAAATGCCGCTTTTTACTGATATAATAATATAAAATCTCACCACGGAGGTGCTTAATATGAGTTTTCTGAACGGTCTTGTGGATAAATTCAAGAAGGAAGTCGTCGACAAGGTGGTCGACGCCGTTAAGGAGGAGAATGCCGCCGCGGCAAAGCCCGCGGAAGCGCCCGAGGCAAAGCCCGCCGTCAAGCCGACCACGACGGTCATCCCCGGTCACACCGGGTTCGTCATCGGCGGCGGCTCCGTGCCCCAACCCGCCGGTCCCGGTCCCGATTGGTACAGGAACGTCCCCGCAGAGGAATGTCAGTACAATTTCGGCGGCAGCTATCTTGATTATTTCAAGAAGGTCTTTACCGAGGAATTCCCCGGGTACGAGACCGTCTTGAATACGGTCGATCCCGGAAGAAGGTTCACCTACACCTTCAAAAAGGACGGCGCAGATAAGCTCGTGGTCGAGCTTATGACCGAAAAGAGCGAGGCGAACAAGCTGCGTTCCGACTGCAGGAAGGCAGGTATGCCCTACGTCCGCTTCTACTTTGACCACAAGGGCTGGTGGAACACGCGCGAGTACGTCGTCAGCCGCGTATCGGAGGCCCTCGGCCTGTAAATATCCCAAACGCCGAAAACAGCTTGGGAACGCGTTTCGCGCCTGCTGTGGACAAGGCACGGGCTTTTGATCCGGCTTCGCAGGCAGCCCGCCCGTGTAAGGCCCGGTACATTCAGGAACTTCCTGAATTTAAAGACTTCCCGCTGTTTTTGCCGATCCGCTCCGCGGGTCGGCCTTTTGAAATGAGCATGCTCGATCTGTTGGGCGACCGGCGCGCCTGGGAGAGGTTTTACGAATACAAGACCTCGCTCGTATGCCCGGAGGAGCTCAAAAGGAAGCTCCGCAACTACATAGACGGCGAATGCTGGCTCCCCGTCGTTGACGCGATAAAGCGCGGCGGGGCTTTTCCCCTACCCAAAAAGACGGTCATAAGCAAAATGAGCACCCAGAAGAAGCGCACCGTCTTCACATATCCCGAGCGTGAAAACACGGTGCTCAAGCTCCTTACCTACCTGCTCCTTCGCCGTTACGACGGGATATTCGCGCCGGTGCTCTTCTCGTTCCGGCCCGGGCGCACCGCGAAGGACGCGCTCGTTTCGCTGCTGCGCACGCCGGGAGTTGCCCGCATGTATTCCTATAAGGTCGACGTGAGCGACTATTTCAATTCGATACCCGTCGAGCGGCTCCTTCCGATGCTGCGGGAGGTCACAGCGGACGACAAGCCGCTTTACGAATTCCTCTCGCGCCTTCTGTCCGAGCCCGATGCGCTCGAAAACGGGCGCCCCGTGCGAGTGAAGAAGGGCATCATGGCGGGCACGCCGCTCGCCTCGTTCTACGCGAACCTGTATCTTTCGGGGCTCGACCGCCTGTTTTTCGAGGCGGGCGTGCCTTACGCAAGGTATTCCGACGATATCATACTCTTCGCCCCGACGGAGGCGGAGGTCCGCGCCCATGCCGACGCCGTGCGCCGCTTCCTCAGCGAATGCGGGCTCAGTGTGAATCCCTCGAAGGAGGAGTTCAGAAGCCCCGGGGAGGGCTTCACATTCCTCGGCTTCATCTGCCGCGGCGGCACGACAGACGTTGCGCCGGCTTCCGTCAAAAAGATCAAGGCGAAGATGCGCCGTAAAGCCCGCGCCCTCGCCCGATGGCGCGACCGAAACGACCTTGACGGCGAAAAGGCGGCAAAGGCGTTCATCCGTGTATTCAACCGCAAGCTGTTCGAGAACCCCGCCGCGGACGAGCTGACCTGGACGTATTGGTTCTTCCCCGTTATCACCACCTCGGAGAGCCTGCGAATCATCGACCGCTACGCCCAGGACTGCGCGCGGTTCCTGCTGACGGGCAAACGCACAAAGGCGCGCTTCAGCGCCCGCTATGAGGACATGAAGGCGCTGGGGTTAAGGAGCCTCGTTCACGCCTATTACGACCGCTCGGAGGAGGAGCGCTCAAGGCGGCGCGCCGCGGCAAGGGAGGATGAAAATGGACATACAATATAACGACATCCGCATACGAAACGCCGAAGCAGGCGACTGCGCCCTGCTCGCCGAATGGTGGAACGACGGCAGCGTGATGGCGCACGCCGGGTTCCCCAACGGGCTCGGCATAACCGCAGACGAGATCGCCGCGAGCATCTCGACCGACACAGATGAAACGCGCCGCCGGCTTATCATTGAGTACCGCGGCTTGCCGATCGGCGAGATGAGCTTCCGCATCCGTACGGACCTCTCCGCGGAGATCGGCATAAAGATCTGCAGACCGGAATACCGGGAAAGGGGGCTCGGCAGAGTCATACTGAGCCTGCTCATCAAGGAGCTGTTCGGCAGAGGATACCGGAAGATAGTCCTCGACACCAACAAAACGAACGAAAGGGCGCAGCACGTTTACGAGCTCCTCGGCTTCAAAAAGCTCCGCGTGAACGAAAACTCGTGGAGGGATCAGATCGGCAATCTGCAGTCGTCCGTCGATTATGAACTGACCGAGGATCGTTTTCACGATCATACACTCCCCTGATCCCGCCCATACACGCCGCGCCGGCATATATGCCCGCATATATTTTGCCGCGCCAGGCTTTTTCTTGTTGACAACCCCCGACCTATTTGATATGATAATAGACGGTCCTTATGAAAGAGCCTTCTCTCCGTAGCTCAGCAGGATAGAGCGTTCGCCTCCTAAGCGGACTGCCTATTTGAGACAAAAAACCGAATATGCACTTGTAGCTCAGCAGGATAGAGCGTCCGCCTCCTAAGCGGAAGGTCCCGGGTTCGAATCCCGGCAAGTGTGCCACGAAAAAGTCTTAAAGGCATTATGTTTTTAAGACTTTTTCTTTTGCTCTTTTTGACCTTAAAACGACTGTATTAGAACCAATTCTCCTATCCTTCACTACTCAAATCAACCTAAAAAGCCCACTTATGGCGACTTCATTAGAACGCATTTATCCGATTCCAATGCGGTCGGTCAAAACCCACTTTACTACAATTTTACTACATTTTTGCCTTTAATCGGCGGCATCCTCGATTTCAGTGCTCAAATACGACGGTTTTTTGACCGCCGTTTTTTCGTTTTAATACACCTCATCCGACCTCGGGCAAATGCCCTCGGCCACCTTCCCCTCGAGGGGAAGGCATAACTCTACTTAAGGCGAAGGCATAAACCCCTCATTTACCCCCAAAAATTGCATCTTATCGCCCGAAAATGCATCTTGCGTGCCGGGGTATTGCAATGGCGCGGCGGAGCGGTTACAATACACACGACACGAAGAAGGAAGGTGATAACCATGACGAATACGAAAGTTATCATTCATGATCTGGGCGGCGAATACGACGCGGTGTTTGAGGCCAAATGCGACCGCGTCATCTCCGCGGACGGCAAATACGCCCCCTGCAAGGGCTGCTTCGGCTGCTGGACCAAGCATCCGGCGGAGTGCTCGATGAAGGACGCGCTCCATCAGGCCTGCCGCGTCATCGGGCGGGCGGACGAGCTGGTGATCGTCACCCGCAGCCTCTACGGCGAATACAGCCCCGCCGTCAAGAACGTGCTGGACCGCGCGATCGGCACTTCCACGCCGTTCTCCACCTACCGCGGACGACAGATGCACCACACGCTGCGCTACGGCAAACACGAGCTCTGGAAGGTGATCGTCTACGGCGATATCACCGATGAGGAGAAGGAGACCTTCCGCTATCGTGCGGAGCGCAACGCCGTCAACGACGGATATGAGCGTTCGGAAGTCGTTTTTATCCGGGATATTTCGGAATTGGAGGAATTGCTGTGAAGACTCTGTTTATAAATTGCAGTCCCAAAAAGAGCTTCAGCGCTTCGAGCTGGTTCCTGGCCATGCTGCGCCTGTTCACCGCCGGCAAAAAGGTCAGTGAGAAGCTGCGCACCCCCGCGGATCATGCCCGCATACTGGAGCAGCTCCGCGGCGCCGACGCCGTCGTGTTCTGCCTCCCGCTTTACGTGGACGGCATACCCTCCCACGTGCTCCGCTTCATGGAGAAGATGGAGGCCTTCTGCAAGGAGAACGCGCTAACGCCGAAGGTGTACTGCGTGGCCAACAACGGCTTCATCGAGGGGAAGCAGAACGAGCCGCTGATGCGGAGCTTCGAGCATTTCTGCGCCCGCGCCGGCCTCGGCTGGGGCGGCGGCGTCGGGATCGGCGGCGGCGTTATGCTGAACGTGACCCGCATACTGTTCCTCGTGGATATCGGCCTGCTGCTGCTCAACACCGTGCTCAGCGCCGCCCGGACCGGGAACTTCTTCCCCGGGGGCGCGTGGATCAGCTTCGCGGAGAACGCCGCGATCCTGCTGTATTTCAACCTCGGCGCGCTCGTTTACCTGATCCGTATGGCGCATTTCATCCGCAAAGGAACCTGCAGCGGCAAAAAATACACCCGGATCCTGATCCCGTCGTTCATATTCATACTGTTCGCGGATATCTTTTTCATCATCGTCTCCGCTTTCGAGGGCGGCCTCTTCCGGGGCTGGCTCGCGAAAAAGGAGTATCAGGAATAAAGGCGATAGCGCCCGCCAAACCGTTTGAATCATCATTAGGAGGTCCACAATGAGTTCTGTATTCGAAAAGCTTCTCAATCGCATTCTGTTCAGCAATTACAACGGCCTGCCCGTCAGCGGCAGCTATGCTGTCAAGGAGGTCGAGGTCATCCTGATCGATCGGAAGAGGAACGATCCCTTCGAGAAGGCCGGCGCCCCCCGCGAGGTTCCGGTGCATCTCTATTATCCGGAAACGGAGGGGACGGAGCGCTTCCCGCTCGTGATCTTCTCCCACGGGGCCTTCGGATTCTATAAGAGCAACGGCTCCACCTATGAGGAGCTGGCCTCCAACGGTTACGTCGTCGCCGCCCTCGATCATCCGCATCACGCGATGTTCACGAAGAATTCCCGCGGGAAGCGCGTGATTGTTTCCGGCGCGTTCATGAAGAGCATCCGCGAGATGCGCCCCGACCTCAAGGTCGAAAGGCAGTATGAGCGCTACGTCGAATGGATGGGCATCCGCACCCCGGATATCTGCTTCGTGATAGACGAGCTCAAGGCCGCCGCCGGAAAAGGCGAGGCGGGAGAGAACTGGCACGTCGAAAAGGAAAATGCCGGGGCGATCCCGACCGTGCTTCGCCTGATCGACGCCGCTAGCATCGGCGTTATGGGCCACTCTATGGGCGGAGCCGCGGCGGTCGAGACCGGCAGGGTGCGGAGCGACGTTTCCGCCGTCATCGACCTGGACGGCACCATGCTTGGGGAATACACCGGCGTTGAAAACGATACCCTCACCGTCCGCGAGGAGCCGTATACCGTTCCGGTGCTTGAATTTGTGAACTGGGAACAGTATAATGAGCTTAAGAAGGACCTGTCGGAGGGCTTGCGCTATCCCAACGACGTGCTGATCCGCAGCGCGGCCGAGGGGTTCACGACGACCCTGCGAGATACGAAGCATATGGACTTCACCGATCTGCCCCTGGCCTCCCCCTTCCTGGGGAAGAAGCTCGGAACGGGCGAGCGCGATACCGCGGAGGCGCTGACGATCGTCAATTCGCTGGTGCTGGGGTTCTTTGATACTTATCTGAAAGGCGAGGGCGAGTTCAGGGTCGATGAAATTTACTGACCGCCCCGAAGCAAAATGAACGTACGGATCGAACAGACCGGGAAAGAGCAGGAGGAGCTGGTCCTCATCCGCTGCCACGCAGTAACGGAGGAGGTGCGGGATATCGCGGCCTTCGCCAAATCCCGCTCCGGCAGCCTGACCGCCTCCGCCGACGAAAGGCAGTACGAGGTCGCCGTGACGGACGTCTGCTACATCGAATCGGTGGACGGCAAGACCTTTCTCTATACGAAAAAACGGGTCTATGAGACCTCATACCGCATATACGAGTTGGAGGAGATGCTCAAGGCGAAGCATTTCCTCCGGGTATCCAAGCCCATGCTCGTCAACCTGATGAAGATCCGCTCGATCCAGCCCGCGCTGAACGGAAGGTTCACGGCGGTGCTGAGCTCCGGCGAGAAGATCATCATCTCCCGCAATTACGTTAAAGCGCTGAAGGAAGCGCTGAAAGGCTGAGGACCATGGATATCAAACGCTTTATTATCAATAAACTGATCCTGTTCTTCATGCTTTCGACGCTGATCACCGTCGCGGTGGCGCTGATCGGCTCCGCCTTCGCCGGCGAAGAGAGCATCGGCTACAAAACGATGCTGATGCCAATCGGCTACGCCGCGCTCTGCATGCTGCCGACCTTCGTGACATATTCCAAACGCGAGCTCTCGCTCAAGGAACTGCTGCTGCGCAAGGCGCTGATGCTCGTGCTGCTGGAGGGCGTGATGATGCTGATCGTTTTCACGAGCCCCGTTATCGACAGCAGCGATATCCGCGCCGTGCTGACCATCGCCGCGAGCGTGCTGGTGATCTTCGTGCTGGTGAACCTCTTCCTCTGGCTCAAGGACTCCGCCGAAGCGAAGAAAATGAACCGCGACCTGGAAAAATTCCTGCAGCAGCATGAGGAGTAACGAGCCCATGGCTTCCACTGGAGCTCGCATGGCTTCCCCTGGAGGGGAAGCCGGCTGCCGAGCTATGCGAGGCAGACTGATGAGATGAACAAAATCGAAGGGGCTGTTGCACTAAGGCCTGAGAAAAACAAGACCGGGTAGCCCGCAAGGGTTGCCCGGTTTGCTGCTTTCAAGTAAAATTGTTTTACCAGAAAAAACCACATAGAAAGCAGGTATATTGTACAATGAAAGCTACTCCGTTATTACCCATTCAATTTAATCCGGATAGCATTGAGAATAATAGTTCATGAGGAATAGATTCTTTAGCATCTTCATAATTTCCCGATCGAGTCAAAGTAAGTGTAACAGCATCGGGAAGCAGAGCATCATCTTCCATTTTTTCAAACCTCCAGAAAGTGAGTGCGCCGTTCTTAAAGTCATAAGAACAGGAAAAAACGGGTTCCGAAAACTCTGCGTTCGATGATTCAAATACAAGCTCCTTACTGCCGTTTTTCTGATTCATAGTAAACGCCGACCATTTGCCTCCGGTTCGGAAGAAGGCAGTTATCGTGCAAATCCTATCTGCATTCTGATTATTGCAAATGAGAAATGAATCGTTATCTTTTGAAGCCCATATCGAAGGCTCCGGGTTCCAAGGCCCTTCAACGCGCATCTTTTCAGAGAGCTTATGCACCCTGCTTTGATGCAGCACAATTGCTGTGACGATTACGCCTAAAATCAGTATTGCAGAAAAGATCAATATGGCGAGAATGATGAAGATGTGTCTTGGTTTGTTTGCTGTAACCAGATTCAAATTTTGTTTCCTCCAATTCCTCATTGCACTCGGCGCAATTTACTTGATAAACCTGAATCTATATCCAAAGTCTTTTTGTTCTTATTGACCTCTATGCGTTTCAATACCCATTGGAGACAAGCCGTGCATAAAGCTCATCATACGCTTTTTTATCCGCGTCCTGCCATGACAGACCTTGATTGCGATAGCGCATTGCAAGAGGCTTCAGGTCGTTTCTATAGTAACCTTCGCACTCATAGGGACGATCATAGGCGATTATCATCATCCGTTGCTTATCGACGGTGATGCGGAAGTCGGTCCCGATGCTGTCTCCGGAGATCGGATCATCATCGATCACAAATGTCGTTGTCCAAACATCCACGGTGATCTCGCTTTCGGACTCACTGACCACATCTATTTGGCCTGTTTCGCCGCGGGAAACTTCGAGGACGTTTCGATGCCCACCGTAGAGCCTGCACTTATCGATCTCAAGTTGATTATCATAAAAGAACAGATCTGTATCCTCATTCCTGTCCATAATATCCGAATAATCCGCGAGTTCGAGAGTAAGATAACGCCCGGCATTATAGCGGCGCATGAGCTCCGCCGCGAGCCATTCGACCGTTACCGGATCGGGCCTTTCATTGGAATCCGGAGTCGGTTCCGGGGTTTCGGTCGGTTCGGGCGTTGGTTCTTCCGTACCGGAAGCAGTTGGCTCAACGGTCGGCACCGTCGTATCCTTTGCGGGGATCTCTGTTTCCGTAACGGGAACAGGCGTATTGTTTGCCGCAGTCTGTTCCGATCCGGTTCCCTTGCATGAAACAAGGCAGAAAAGAGCAGCGACGCATAAAAGCAAACTGATAATGCTCTTTGTTGATCTGTTCATCTTTTGAACTCCTTTCAATAACCATGGTCGGTAAGCCATTTAGCGTCGCGGATTATCTGCTCATGCAGGACTTCATATGCCATTTGCCCGGCTTCCTGCCATGAACAGCCAGTATTTATATAGCCTGCCGCTAAAGGCTTTAAGCTGTAGGTATAAAAGCCGTCGCCGACGTCTCTGTCAAAACCGATCACGGTAAAACCGGTGTCATCCTTGCGAATCGTTAAAATGATCTCTTCGCCGACTCCTTCACTTATGCCGTCGGTGATCTCGGTATAGACGTATAAGCGCGCTTTGATAAGCTCGTTCGTATCATCTATTTTTTCAAGGATCTCAGCAGTGCCCGGTTCTACCGAAACGAGAGGCTTCAGCGTGCCGAGGCTGACCCTTTCCGCCTGCAAAACAGCGTCCCAATAGAACAGATCTGTCTGCTTGTTTCTTTCCATTATATCGGAGAAATCGCACGCTTCGCCCGTTTTCCTGCCGAGCCAGTAACGGTACATGAGCTCTGTCGCAAGCTGTTCTACGGTAATGACCTCGGGTGTTATCTCGGCCTCGGTTTTTTTAAGCTCTTCCGTAATTAGGCTTTCCCTTATCTCTTTCTCTTCATGTGATGCGTTGACGGCGTCAAGCCCCGAAAGCATATGCTCAAGACGATTCGCCCTCTGTCTTGCGCCTTCCTGTTTGGAAATGACGCGGGTATAGCTAAGATATGCTCTGTCGACGGGGATCAGTTCAAGCCCTGCGCCGTGAGAAGGAACCGTTCCGAAGATATCCTCATACATGGCGGCAAACGATCCAAAGCCACCAGAGTCAAACTCAATGCTCTCTATGTACAATCCTTTCGTGTTTTCCCATAATTGAACGGTACAATCCTCCGTGCTGAACCTTGTTCCGTCCCTTGAGATTAGGTTCAGCGTTACATGCGCCGTGTAGCGGAAAGCCTTCTGTTCAGCCTGCAGGTCTGAGATCTCCAGTTCAGCTGCGTTTGCGCCGTCGGGGAAATAGTCGCCGAAAGCAAGAAGGTGATCAACGTATGCAGCGGAAAGATAATTGCCGCGGTCCGATAGACTGTCTCCGCGGAAGCAGCGAGACGCAGCTTCATAATCGCAGAAAGAAAGCGAACGGAAGGCATCGTTTAAAAGGGCTTCAATACGCTCCCTATCGGAATCGTTTACCGTTCTTTTAGGAGAAACGGCATATACGACCCTGCCGATGCCGGGAACCTCGGCCGCAAGAGCGGGGCGAGCGACGAATATAACCGATGCAGCAATAAACAGCACTGCAATGACGGAAGCAATAACAGTAAAAGGTATAAAACGGTTTCGTCCGGAGTTGTGGTGCTGCGGGGCCCTAGCTCTGAGCTCCGAAATGGTCCCGTCGATCATTCTGTTATAGCTTTCGGGCACGGGTGGAATGAAAGCGTCGACTTGCTTTTTTATTTCCGAATCAATAGTATTCATTGTCATTCTCCTTCGATTCTGATCCTGATGAGCTCCCTTGCACGCGCGAGCCTGCTCATCACCGTACCGCGCGGTATGCCGACTATCTTTGCGATCTCGCCGGTCGAATAGCCGAGCTTGTAATACAGCAAAACCACTTCTCTGAACTCATCGCCTAAGCTGTTTATCGCAAGACCCAGGTCGAGGCTTTCCTCCAGGTCCTTATGCTCTGCCGGCATGTCATCCGTGATCGATGTAAATCGGCTTTTGAGATTTATTAGCTTCAGGCATTCATTCCGCAGTATCCTGAAAAGCCACGGTCGGAGCTTTGCCCTGTTCCTCAGCTCCGAAAGCCCGTCGAATGCCTTAATTATCGCGTTATGCACCGCATCCTCCGCATCCTCGCGTGATTTTGTGATACTGAAAGCATAGGCGAACATATCGCCCTTCAATGCGGCTATGCTGTTAAAAAACCAATCCGTTCTTTCCTGAGCCATACAGGTTCGTTCCTATTCAGAATACTTGATTATCATCGCAAGAAAGCCCACGTTGCTTCCCGTGTTAACTGCGCAGAAGCTGTTTGCGAAAAGCATGTCGTCCGCATGAACTTCTTTTGCAAAGTCGATCAAGTTTCCGTCCCAATAGCGGTAGTCTATCACATAGACCGTGGAATAATGTTCGCAGAGGAACGCAAGCATAGGGTTCCCAAAGCTCTCCTTTACAACGATAAGCACCGATCCGTCCGTAACATCCGTATTCGTGATCACCGAAAACGGATTGTTGCCGCCCGCAAAGGTCATGTACTTTGCCGATGCGGGAAGCCCTGAAACGTCGGCGACCATAGGGCGATCCTCCGTGACGCCGTTTTCATCCGTAACGGTAAGCGTAACACCTTCTGAAACGGGATAAAACGCCTCGACCGTTTCAGAGGGAAGGAGCTTTTCATCGCCGCCGCTTTCTGAATAGAACGAACCGAGGAAGCCTTCATAGCCTACGGTGCTGTGATCGCGGAGCGTTATCGGATCTATGCCCTTTGCTTCGCAGAATGCCTCATAACCCAAGTATGCTCCCCGCGCAGTCCAATGATGATCCGTTCGGAAGTAGATAAACTCATCGCTATACTCAACAAGCCTATTCCAGACGGCGATCTTGTTCACGCTTTCGGGCATTGCGGCATATATGGAGGAAATACACTCATGGGTGTCGATGTAATCGGGAACGAGTTTCTTTGCCTCTTCGGGCAGTATTATTCCGTAAGCGGTGGGAATGACGAGCGAATAGACCTTTGTTTCACCCGATAGTGCTTCTGACGCTTCACCGACCAACTCAGCATATTTCGCTGCAGTGCTTTTGTTATAAACGCATTTTTCATATGCCCTGTTGCCGACACGGAAGATGTCCGTCCTGCCATATGCGGCATAGTCTATCGGAACCGTTTTTGCTTTGCTGCACCCCATTGAAAACAGCATGGGCAGCAGCACGAGCCATATCAGATATTTTGTTTTGAGTCTTCTTTTGGCAGTGCTCATCATATTCTTCTCTTCATTTCAAAATGGTTTCCGCGCCTGAAACGTCGCTTGTTATACATACTATAACGTACAGATCACGTTCCAGCCAAACGGCGTTATCGTATTTTGAAACCTCCCCGGGATCATATCGCTCGGCGTCATGCCGACGCGATCCAATATACCCTTGTATTGAATCGCGGATCGTCGGAACATCGGAGGCCTGCCTTGCCCTGCACATGATGACCGCATCTGCATGACCGCCGCCGCAGGTGTACATCTTGATCTCCACGCCATCGGGCATATCTGTAAAGACGTATGCGGCATATTCGCCTGCGGCCTCAAGGTCTGCCGTATAATGCACTTCGGTAAGAAGCTTCGTCAGCGTTTCCTCTGCATCAAACGGCTCATCCGTCTTTCGAGCACAGGCGGGGATCAATAAGATAATGCATACGCATAAGGTCAACAGCATTATAGTATCGGCGCATTTTATTATATCACGGCGGAAAAGAATCTTCACGATGATAGCCTTCCTCTTCATTAATGCTTGATAAGTAGTATTGCACTTAGAAGCAAAAATCCTGAGGAAGAGATCCCTTAGCATCTTCATAATTACCCAATCGAGTTAAAGTAAGTGTAACAGCATCGGGAAACAAAGCGTCATCTTCCATCTTTTTAAACCTCCAGAAAGTGAGTGAGCCGTCCTTAAAGTCATAAGAACAGGAAAAAACCGGTTCCGAAAACTCAGCGTCCTCTGATTCAAACACAAGCTCTTTACTGCCGTTTCTCTGATTCATAGTAAACGCCGCCCATTGATCTCCGATTCGGAAAAAGGCAGCTATCGTGGATATCCTATCTGCATTCTGATTATTGCAAATGAGGAATGCGTCGTTATCTTTTGAAGACCATATCGAAGGCTCCGGGTTCCATGGACCTTCATCGCGCATCTTTTCAGAAAGCTTATGCACACTATTTTGACGCAGCACAATCGCTGTGACGATGCCGCCAGAAATAAGCATTATTGCGATCACTGCAAATGCTATCATCCTAATAAGCGAACGGAGTTTATTCACCCTGCCAGCATCAGTTTCACGCCCTTTAATTCGGTTCATTTCAACATCCATGATCAATAATCGGTCTGATGTTTAGTGAAAGCATCGATTTTCATACCTCTACATAAGGTGTGCGTTGCCACGTTTATTACTCTTTTCTACTTAAATGATATTTCAGATAGGCGATCTATTCGGATGAAAAGCTCGAGTGCAAAATATATTTTCGCAGGAAACGGCTATAATTCTTTTATGTATCGATCCCGCATCTTCCCTATTTGCCCGAATTCTCGCTTTGCGTCCATTATTATCGATCTAATTAGAGAAATCGTATTGGCATAATTATTATTCGAGGGGCAGCATCAACCGACGCAGCTCCTTTTTTAAGTTTATGAATGAAAACTCCTCTCATCTCCGTTAACCTTATGTAAACGCCGATGAACGGAGGAATGGAATGAATATGAAAAAACAGATCAAAGGAATAGCGTGTTTGCTGCTTGCATGCTTGTTATTAGTCACCTCGGGCTGCGTCAAGACGCCGGAGGGAGAAGCGGTCGCCGCAAAGACGAAGATCGACGGAATGCACGTGGGTGAGGTAATATCTGAGGACAGTA
>JAEEGK010017462.1_pt1 | contig 15652 bp, 15 predicted proteins | sample 8958771 | NCBI WGS metagenome assembly JAEEGK01 (sample SAMN16246547, study PRJNA631951) | gut metagenome | biome: gut microbiome; feature: rumen; material: SC-attached | host: Bos | place: Iran: Karaj | collected 2018-10
GGTGGCGACGGTGCCGAATTCGCTCTCGGCACGTCCGGCGCGTTCGACGGCGAGGATGATCTCGGCCGCCGCCGTGAGCGCGTCATGGCGCAGGTTCATCGGGCACGCGCCGCTGTGCGCCTGCTCGCCCTGGATGTCGAGCATGAAGCGAGTCGGCGCGGCGATGGCCTCGACGATGCCGACGTCTTCGTTGTTCCAGTCAAGAACGGGCCCCTGCTCGATGTGCAGCTCAAAATACGAGTGATACGACGCCGGCGCGAGCACGTCGCGGTTCAGGAATTCCGGCTGGCCGCCGAAATCGCGCAGCGCTTTCAGCAGCGTGACGCCGTTTTTGTCCTTGAAGCGCAGCGTGTCCATCGTCGTCAGGTTGCCCGTGGCCGCCTTGCTGCCGATCGTCGCCAGCGAAAAGCGGCTGGACTCTTCCGACGTGAAGACGACGACGGAAAGCGAACGGGCCGGACGCGGATTTTTAGCGAGAATGTCGCGCACGACGCCGAGACCGGCGCAGACGCCGAGAACGCCGTCGTAATCGCCGCCCTCGGGCACGGAGTCAAGGTGCGAGCCGATGACCACGCCCGGCTGATCCGTCGTGCCCGGATAGGTGCCCCAGATGTTGCAGCAGGCGTCCGTTCGCACGGTCATGCCGAGCGATTCCATCTCGGCCGTAATGATCGCGCGGGCTTCGCGGTCGGATTCGGTCAGCGCCAGACGGGACACGCCGCGTTCGGCGCGGCCGGTTTGGGCGACCGCTTCGACCAGCTCGCGCGTTTTTTCAAAGCCGTTCATGAGACGCTACTTTCCGTACACGAGCGCCGGCAGGAACGTGGAGATGGGCGGCACGTACGAGATCACGAGCAGGCCGATGATCGAGACGAGGATGAACGTCATCACGGCGCGGATCAGCCGCGACATCGGCAGTCCGGTCACGCCCGCGGCGACGAACAGGTTCAGTCCGAACGGCGGCGTGAAGTTGCCCAGCGCCAGGTTGGAGACCATGATGATGCCGAGGTGCAGCGGGTCGATGCCCATCTGCACGGCGATCGGATAGAACAGCGGCGCGAGGATGACGATCGCGGCGATGCCCTCCATGAACATGCCGATGATCAGCAGGATGACGTTGACCATCATGATGAACGCCCACGGCGTCCTGAAGTTGGCGATGATCGCCTCTGTCACCATCTGCGGGATGCGGGCCACCGTCAGGAACCAGGCGAAACTCGTCGCTGCGGCGACGAGGATCATCACCTGTGCGCAGGTCACAGCCGAGCGCAGACACACGTCAAAGAGCTTGGCCCACGTGATCTCGCGGTAGACGCAGACGCCCACGAACAGCGCGTAGACAGCTGAGATGCCGGCCGCCTCGGTGGGCGTGAATACGCCAAGGTAAATGCCGCCGAGGATGATAACGGGCACCATCAGCGACCAGCCGGCTTCGAGCGTGTTGCGTCCGATCTCGGCCCATGTCGACGGGGCCGACACTCTCACCTCGTGACGGCGGGAGAAGAACCAGATGTAGACCACCGTCGCCAGCCCGTAGACGATGCCGGCCGAGATGCCCGACATGAACAGGGCTCCGACCGACACGCCTGTCGCCGCCGCGTACATGATCAGCGTCAGGCTGGGCGGGATGATCAGCGCCACCGAGCCCGACGACGTGATCAGACCGGCGGAGAAGCCTTCGGGATAGCCGCTTTCGATCAGCTCGGGATAGAGCACGCGCCCCATCGCCACGACCGTCGCCGGAGACGAGCCGCAGAGCGCGCCGAAGATCATGCACGTGACCTGCGTCGTGTAGGCCAGTCCGCCCTTGCGCGCGCCGACGAGACTGCGCGTCCATTTGAGGATGCGCCGCGACAGTCCGCCGGTGTCCATCAGGTTGGCGGCGAAGATGAAAAACGGCATCGACATCAGCGAGAACTTGTCGAGCCCGCCGAACATGCGCTGCGCCAGCACCATCGGATCGAGCTGCGTGAAGCAGAGCATCGAGGCCAGCACGGCCAGCGCCAGCGCCACGAAGATCGGCACGCTGCCGAGCAGCATGACCAGCAGCAGGCACATCAGAAAGACGGTCATGCTCAGTTCGCCTCCTTCGCAAACGCCGCGATCACAAAGTGCAGCACCATCAGCGCCGAACCGAGCGGCATGGCCAGATAGGGGATCCACATCGGCACGCCCATCGCCGGCGAAGTCTGTTCCATCTCGATCGTGAACTCGACCAGCTGCCAGCTGTACACGATCAGCGCGCCGCAGAATCCGGCCGCGATCAGGTAGACCGCGCGCGTCAGCAGATTGGCGACGGACCTGGGCAGCAGCGTCAGCAGAAAGTCCATGCGGATGTGCGCCGAATGACGCACGCAGACGCTGCCGCCGATGAATGTGATCCAGATCATCAGATAGCGGATCATCTCTTCCGCCCAGCTCGTGCTGGCGCTGAACACATAGCGCAGCACCACGTTGACGAACAGGATGAGCGTCGTCAGCAGCAGCGACACCGCGCAGAACACGTCCTCGATCTTGTTGAGGATCTTGAGCATACGTTACGAACTCCTCTCAATACTCGCCCGCGACACAATCCGATCGCAGGGTCCCGCAAAAATCATTTCAAAAAAGGGGCGCACGCCGTTTTTCGGAGCCGCCCCTTTCCTTTTACTCTTTTACTTCGCCGCCTTGGCGTCATACACGGCCTTGAGCAGGCCGGCCTTGGTCGCCGAACCTTCGACGAACTTCTCGTGCAGCGGCAGGCTGACGGAGATGAACTTCTCGCGGTTCTCGGGCGTCAGCTCGGCGATGGCGATCTTCGACTGTTTGATCTGGTCGAGGAACTTCGCTTCGCCCGTGGCCTGCGCCTCGCGCTCCGCTGTGCGGGCCGCCGCTTCGCACTCCACGATCAGGGCCTGCACGTCGTCGCTCTGCTTCTTGAACCAGCGGTTGCTGACGATGAACAGATAGCCGAGGAAACCGTGGTTCGACAACGTCAGGTAATCCTGGACCTCGTACAGCTTGACCATCGCGATGGTCTGAAGAGGATTCTCCTCGCCGTCGACGATCTTCTGCTGAAGCGAGTTGTACAGCTCGGCGAACTCGATCGGCACGGGATTGGCGCCCCAGGCCTTGTACTGCTCGACCAGCTGCGGGCTGGGCATGACGCGGATCTTCATGCCTTTCACGTCGTCAGGCGAGTTGATCGGCTTGCCGGTGGACGTCAGCTGCTTAAAGCCGGAAGCCCACAGGCCCAGCGTCTTGAAGCCCTTCTTCTGGCAGAAGGCGAAGAACTTCTGGCCCACTTCACCGTCCATGATGCGGTACAGCTCGGTGCTGTCGGCCCAGAGGAACGGGAAGTCGATGACGCTCAGCTCCTCGACGAACGGCGTGAGCACCGACGTGGGCTGCACGGACATCTCGAGCGTGCCCATCTGCACCATCTCGGTCTGCTCGCGCATCGAACCGAGCTGCATCTGCGGGAACACGTCAACGGTGATGTTGCCGCCCGACTTTTCCTCCATCAGCTTCTTGAACGTCTGCGCGCCGATGTCCTCGGGGCTGCCGATCGGCTGATTGTGGCTGAGGCGGATGTTCATCTTCGGGTACTCCGCCGCGATCGCGGTCGAGGCGAGCATCACGCCGGCAAGGATCAAAGCTGCGAACTTTTTCATGTTTTTCCCACTCCTTTACAGATTCGCGCGCAAACGCACGCGGTATGGTTTATTATAGCAATTCGGCAATGCCAAAACAACCGTTTTCGCGCAGTTCGTCGAAACTGCGGGCGCAAGTCGCCGCAACGCGGCCGAGCGCTTCCCAGTCGGCTTCGCTCTGGCCGTCCCAAAGCGCGCACACGGTCATGCCCGCTTCGCGGGCCGAGATCGCGCAGGCCAGCACGTCCTCGAACACCACGCACCGCGCGGGCGCCACTCCCAGACGCGATGCGGCCAGACGGTACACGTCGGGGAATTCTTTGCCGCGCGGCGAGTCGTCGGCGCTCGTGAACGCGTCGAAAAGGCCGCGCACGCCGTTGTGTTCCAGCACGGCGTCGGAAAGTGCGTGCGGCAGGCCGGAGACCGTGCCCAGCCGGACGCCGGCTTTTTTGAGCGCGCGCAGGTAATCGGCCGCGCCGGGTTTGAGAAAGATGTTCGTGCCGTACTCGTGCCGGGCCATCTCCAGCCACTCGGCCGAAAGGCCTTCCACCGTGTCGTCCAGGCCAAAGCGCGCGATCGTGTACACTGCCGCCTCGCTGAACTTTTTGGAGCTGACCGCTTTCATGTAGTCGTCCGGCGGCGTGATGCCGCGCCTGAGCAGAAACTCGGCGTCGATCCGCGCCCAAACGCCCTTTGAGTCGATCAGCGTGCCGTCCAGATCAAACAGCGCCGCGCCAAAATCCATGTCTGCGCCCCCTTTCTCCACGCTTATCATACCACGCGGCCCGTTTTATCGCGCAGTGTTATAATTGAGGTAAATTTTGCACGAAAATCTTTTGGGGAGGTCGCATCAATGAACTCTTACATCGACATCCGTACCGCCGCTCAGCGCGGCGACGAGACGCTCTTTCTGCTCCGCCTGCCGCTGGACCGGCCCGGCTTTGAGGAGTTCCTGGGCGCGTGGCTGCTGAAAAGTCCGCGCGAAACGGTCCTGATCGACTGCGGCGTGACCGGCTCGTATCCGGCGCTGAAAAAAGCGCTCGACGAGCTGGGCGCGACGCCTGACCTGCTGCTGCTCACGCACATCCACCTCGACCATTCGGGCGCGGCCGGCTGCCTGACGCGCGACTTTCCGAACATGAAGGTCTTCTGCTTCGAGCGCGCCGCCCGTCACCTGATCGCGCCGGAAAAGCTGTGGAACGCCACGGCGGCGACGCTCGGCGAGGCGACGGCCAACGCCTATCAGCCGCCTCTGCCGGTGCCTGCCGAGCGCGTGGTCCCGCGCGAACAGCTCGATCCTGTCTGGACCGTGCTCGACACGCCGGGGCACGCCACGCACCACGTTTCGTTCATCCGCGACTTTGCGGGCACACGCGTCTGCTTCGGCGGCGAAGCGCTCGGCGTCGTCGCCGGCCTGGACGTGACCAGCTGGTTCAGCGACGGCGTGCGCCGCGACGGCATCCGTCCCGCCACGCCGCCCAAGTACGTGCCCGAGATCGGGCGAAACAGCATGAAACTGCTCGGGGAGCAGACGTGGGATCTGTACTGCTCGGGCCACTTCGGCTCGGTCCCCCGCGGTCAGCTTGTCGAACGCTCGCTGGCGCAGAACGAGTTCTGGGAGAAAAAGATCGCCCAGGCCATGCGCGACGGCCTGAGCGAAAGCGAAATGGTGAGCATGATGCTGCGCGACGATCCCGAACTGGCCGACATCGCCTTTTACGACGAGGCCAACCGGGCCCGCGAAGTCTACTTCCTCGGCAACAGCGTCAGAGGGTTCGTGAAGTTCTTCCAGGAGCAGGAAGCTGCAAAATAGGGAAGACAGGGATACTTGCCATGATCCTGTTTATCGATGCGTCCGTGCGTCAGGATTCCAGGACCCGCAGGCTGGCGAACGCCCTTTTGTCCGCGCTTGACGGCGAAGTCGAGCAGGTGCGGCTGGAGAACGTCCGCTTCGAGACCGTGAACGAGTCGTTCCTGAACAAAAGAGACGCCCTGATCGCCGAAAAGTCCTTCCACGATGGGATGTTTGCCCTTGCCCGTCAGTTTGCGGAAGCCGAGATCATCGTCATCGCGGCGCCGCACTGGGACCTTTCCTTTCCGGCCGTCCTCAAACAGTATATCGAAAACATCAACGTCCGTGGGATCACGTTCGAGTACACGCCCGAAGGCATCCCCGTCGGGCTGTGCAAGGCCCGCAAGCTGTATTACGTGACGACAGCCGGCGGAAACTACGTTCCTCATGACTTCGGCTACGGCTATGTCAAGGCCCTGGCCGAGAATTTCTACGGCATCAAAGACGTGGCGCTCATCAGCGCGACAGGTCTGGATATCGTCGGCGCCGATCCGGAAGCGATCGTGAAGGACAGCATCCGGAATCTGGCTGTATAAAGTCGTGACGCCCGGCGGCGTGCGGCGAGGGTAGTTTACTTTTGGCAGCAAAACTGGTATTCTGTGAGCGAAAGGCATTCAAGAAGCCCGTGCGGAAAAGCGGGTCGCCTGGAAAGGAAAAAGAACAATGAGCGAAATGGAAAACGTAACTGCCGCGCCCGAAGCGCCGCAGGCGAAGGTCAATGCCTTCGACCTGAGCCTTGACGAGTGGCGGGCGTTCGTGCAGGAGAAGCTGGATCTGCCGCGCTACACGGCCGATCAGATCTGTCAGTGGATCTATCAGAAGAAGGTCTTCGACTTCGCGGCCATGACCAACCTGTCAAAAGCTGCGCGCGCCGCTCTGCCGGAGCTGGTGGAGTTTCATCTGCCGCGACTGGCGAAACGCCAGGTCTCGCAGGACCGCACGCGGAAGTACCTGTGGAGGCTCGACGACGGCCAGTTCATCGAATCCGTGCTGATGGATCACGGCAATCACTTCACCGCCTGCATCTCCTCGCAGGTCGGCTGCCCGCTGCGCTGCGGCTTTTGCGCCACGGGACAGCAGGGCTTCACGCGCAACCTCACGGCCGGCGAGATCGTCGCCCACTTTGCGGCCATGGAAGCCGACGTGGGGCATGACATCAACAACGTCGTCTTCATGGGCATGGGCGAGCCGTTCCTCAATGCCGACAACGTCTTCCGCGCCGTGAAGATGTTTTTGGAGCCGAAGATGCGAGGCCTTTCCGTGCGCCACGTGACGATCTCGACCAGCGGCATCCCCGACGGCATCCGCCGCCTCGCCGACGAGGGGCTGGGCATCTACCTGTGCCTGTCGCTCCACGCTCCCAACGACGAGATCAGATCGCGCATCATGCCCGTCAACGACAAGTTCCCGCTCTCACAGGTGTTCGACGCGCTCAAGTACTGGCAGAAAAAGACCGGCGTGCGCGCGACGATGGAATACATCCTGCTGAAAAACATCAACGACATGCCCGAGTGCGCCTACGAGCTGGCCACGCTGTTCGACGGCCTGCAGGTCTACGTCAACCTGATCCCCTTCAATCCCGTCGAAGGCACGAGATTTTCGCGTCCGTCGGCCAGCCGCATCCAGCCGTTCATGAAGATACTCAAGGAACTGAACGTGGAGTGCGAACTGCGCAAGGAGCACGGCACCGACATCGACGCCGCCTGCGGACAGCTGCGTGGAAAGACGGTGAACTGAGATGAAGATCGACAAGGAGTTTTTGGGCCCTTCCAAGCTGACGCTGGCGCTCACCGCGGCGCTGGCCCTCGTTGCCGCGACCGTTGCCGTGTGGGGAGTGATCAGCCACAGCGGCAAGGTGCAGCGGCAGAACGCCGAGTTCGCGATGACGATGACGCGCATGGCGCCCGAGCCGAAATGGACGGCCGAACTGAGCCGCACGGCGCTGCTTGAATCGCTGTACGCCGTCCGTCCCGAGCTGAAATCCGCGCAGGTGTGCTTCGCCGCGCCGAACTGGGCGATCGCACACCTTGAAAACGAGTCGCAGCTGCTGAAATGGTCGCGTGAGGGCAGCGCGTTTGTCTGGACCGAGCTCGACCGCGCGAAGCGGTGACATTTTTAGAAGATTCGTCACAGATACGGAGAACCGAGACCATAAGGCAAAAGCGATAAGCGTAGAGACGCGAGGGGAAAGAGCGTTTTTGCCGTGATGTGTTCCACGCGGAACACGCCGCACCGCGCCGTTTTTTTCTGAGGATGTGTTTCACATGAAACAAGCGGCGCGATTTGAGATTTTCCGGGGGGAAAACAACAATGGACTACAATGAAATGCTCAAGACCGCGCGCGATCTTCTCGCGCCCAAGTGCCGCGTCTGTCCCGTGTGCGACGGGCGCGCCTGCCGCGGCGAGGTGCCCGGCGCGGGCGGCAAGGGCAGCGGCGATTCGTTCGTGCGCAACGTTGCCTACCTGCGCGACGTGCAGATCGTGCTCGACACGCTGTACGCAGAGCACGGACAGGACACGTCGTGCGAGTTCTTCGGCAGAAAGTTTGCTCTGCCGGCCTTCCCCGCCCCGATCGGCGGCATGAAGATGAACTACGGCAGCGACATCAGCGAGGAAGCCCAGGCCGAGCGCGTCTTGGCCGGTTCGGCCGCCGCGGGCAGCGCCGCGTTCACGGGAGATTCGCCCGTGCGCGAGGCGTTTTACGGACCGCTTGAGGCGATGAAGCGCCTCGGCGTGCCCGGAGTGCCCACGATCAAGCCGTGGAGTCTCGATCTGGCCCTGCCGCGTGTTCAGGCCGCCAAGGAGTACGGCGCGACCGCCATCGCCATGGACGTGGATGCAGCCGGACTGGTCAACGTCAAGCTCAACGGCGGCACCGTCTATCCCAAGAGCGTCGCCGACATGAAGGAGCTTGTCGCCGCCTGCGCCCCGCTGCCGTTCATCGTCAAGGGCGTGATGTCGGCCAAAGGTGCGCTCAAGGCCGCTGAAGCCGGCGTGTACGGCATCGTCGTTTCCAACCACGGCGGCCGCGTGCTCGACAGCTCTCCCGCGACGGCCGAAGTACTGCCGGAGATCCGCGCCGCGCTCGGCGAAAACAGCCCCGTGAAGATCTTCATGGACGGCGGCATCCGTACCGGACTTGACGTGTTCAAGGCCATTGCGCTCGGCGCGGACGCGGTGCTGATCGGACGTCCCATCATCACCGCCTCGTTCGGCGGCGGCGCCGAAGGCGTCGAGATGTACCTGAAAAAGGTCGCTGCGGAACTTGTTGCGACGATGCTCATGACCGGTGCGTCGAACCTGAAGGAGATCACGCGCGATATGGTGCGCCTGCCCAAATAACCCGCATCGGCAAAACGTGCCCCGACCGTCGTTGACCGGCGGCCGGGGCACGTTTATTCGCTTCGTCAGGCGGGATCGGCGGCGATATGTTCGCGCAGCCGGGCCGCGAAATCGTCAAAGAGCGCCTGCCGGCTGCCTTCCGCATCGCGGCGGCGGAGCATGAACATCCGCCAGGGCTGGGGCTGCTCCTCCAGCGGATAGATGTGCAGCGGCGCGTAACGCGCCAGCAGATGGGCCATGTTCAGCGGCGAGATGGCCCAGCGCGGCGCATCCCGGAAGAACCTGAGCGCGCCCAGTCCGGCGTTCACCGTCAGCGCCGGCTCGCCCGCGCCGGGGTGGTGCTTTTCGCGCCACTGTTCCATCGACTTGAAGTGCCCCCCGGAAAAGCGGATCTCACACGCCGGATCGAGGCGGGCGATGTCGAGCCGGCTGCCCGTCTCGGGCAAAGGGGCGCTGGAGATGATGCAGAGTTCCTGCCGTTCGATCTCCTCGACACGGAGCCGGGGATAGTCGGCCTCGTACGACGCAAAGCCGAAGTCGGCGAGCCCCTTGTTGGTCAGCTCGTAGACCTGCTCGGAGTCGCAGATGCGCACCGCGTAGCGCAGACCGGGATTGTCGTGTCCGTATTCCAGCAGGAACGGCGCGATTCGCGTATGATACGAACTCTCGTTGACGGCGACGCGCAGCCGCGTGAACGATCCCGCGCGCAGGCTTTCCGCCTCTTCGTGGAGCAGGCTCCAGCGTTCGGCCAGGCTGATGAACTCCTCTCCCTTGCTCGTCAGCTCGATCGTGTGCCGGCCTTTGCCGCGGATCACCAGAGCGAAGCCCAGCTCGTTCTCCAGATTTTTCAGCCGGCTGCTCACGGTCGACTGCGACACGAAAAGCTGCGCCGCCGCTTTTGTGATGTTCCTCGTGCGGACGATCTCGAGAAAAGTCTCCACGTCTGAGCGCTCCATCGCTCCCGCCTCCCGGATAACAGATAAGGGGCCCGCCTGCCGCTTGCAGACGGACCCCTTTGTTATATCAGGATTTTGCTCTTTACGCCACAGGCTTTTTCTCTTCGTAGCGGCGGCCGATGCCGGTGAGGATGCTGAGCAGGAAGATGATCAGCAGGCCCCAGCAGTGGAACGTGTACGGGATCACATTCATGAACGAGAAGTTGGGATCGGCCTTCTCCAGTGCCATCACGACGCCCAGCGAGACGAGCATGGGATTGCCGTAAGGCATCAGTCCCGTCGTGCCGCAGGCCACGCCGTCGAGGATGTTCGCGCCGCGGCAGCGGTCGATGCCGAACGTCTTCGTGATGCTGCGCACCACCGAGCCGAAGAAGAGGATGGCGATGCCGCTGCCGCCCGTGGCAAACGATCCGAGGCTGGCGGCCAGGAAGCAGACGAGCTCGCCCGATCTCGGCGTCTTGCACATTTTCAGCAGACCGGCATTGAGGTTTTCAAAAGCGCCGCTGGCGTTGAGGATCTCCAGCATCTGGAACAGAAGCAGCACGTACAGCACGAGGATCATCATGCCCGACATGCCGGCCACGACAGGGCCTTTGCCGTCGAGCATCTTGCTCAGCGGGATGCAGCCCAGCACAAGATTGAGCACGATGCCCAGCACATCACAGGTGATCAGCGTCGCGATCAGGTCCCAGCCCTTGCGCATCATGATGACCATCAGGACAGGCAGCACGAGCAGCACCAGTGACTTGGCTGTGGAACCGTCAAGGTTGAGCGCGCCGGCCGCGCCGGTGCTCATCTTCATGCCGAACCAGACGAACAGCCCGGCCGAGACCGCGGCTGAGAGCGCCGCATAGGGGAAGCGCGTGCGCACCACGTCGCCCAGCTCCGCCTCCTGCGTCAGCGCCGACGAGATCGTCGTGTCGGAGATGGGCGCGAGGTTGTCGCCGAAGATCGCGCCGCTGATGATGGCGCCGCACATCAGTCCTACGTCTACGTTCAGGCTGGCCGCCAGAGGCACCAGCACGGGCGCGACCGCTGCCACCGAGCCGGTGGACGTGCCGCATGAGGTGGAGATGAGCATGCAGACGACAAAAGCGATCAGCGGCAAAAAGCCCGTGTTCAGCCCCGCCTTAGTGACAGCCCATATCAGTGCGCTGATGATGCCGCTCTGGCGCATCAGCTGAGCGAGCACGCCCGCCAGGATGTAGGCCATCAGGATCGTGCCCAGCATGGGATTGGTCAGTCCCTTGAGCGTGATGCCGCCGTAATGCTTCTTGTCCTTGCAGAGGAAGAATCCCAGTGCGAGGCAGGCGAAGGCGATGAGCACCACGCGGTTCAGGCCGCCCGTGTGTGTCGCCGTGCTGATGATCATCAGCGTGATCATGGCCAGCATGGGCAGCCAGGGCCCGAGCGTGCCGCCGTAGAATCCGACATTCTGTTTGTTCTGTTCCATTGAGAGTTCCCCTTTCCTTTTATTTATACAGGGCCAGGATCGCTTCTTTGATCCTGTTTGCCGCCGTCTCCAGCTCATCGGTCGCGTTGGCGAACGAGAAGCGCATCGAGGGCACGTCGTACTCGCCGTAAGCCGTGCCGGGCATTCCCACCACGCGGGCCTTTTCGAGCAGGTATTCGCAGATCGCCGCCGAATCCATGCCCTTGACGTCGTAATGCACCCAGGCGTAGAACGCGCCTTCCGGAAGCGTGCAGTGCACGCCGGGAATGGAGTTGAGGATGCCGACGAACATGTTCCGGCGCTGTTCGTAGATCGCACGCATGTCCTCGATCTCGCGCTGGCACTTGAACGCCTCGACCGCACCGCGCTGCATGAAGCCGCTCATGCAGCTGAGGCTGTGCTGATACAGCTTGTACGCTGCCTGAAAGACCTCTTTGCAGCAGGCCAGATAGCCCATGCGCCAGCCCGTCATGGCTACGCTCTTGGAAAATCCGTTCACGGTGACGACGCGCTCTGCCACCGCGGGACGCGCGCCCATGCTGAGGCTCTGCTTGCCGTCGTAGACGATCCGCTCGTACACTTCATCCGAGAGCAGGTACACGCCGGGGTGCCGGAGCAGGAACGCCTCCAGGACGTCGGCCTCGTCTTCGTGCAGGATGCGTCCGGTAGGATTGTTCGGATAGTTGACGATCAGCAGGCGCGTTTTATCGGTGACGGCCGCTTCCAGCGCTGCCTCGGTGATGCGGTAGTCGTTGCGGCTGTCCAGCTTGACGTGGACGGGAACGCCGCCGGCCGCCTGGATGATCGGCTCGTACGACACCCAGGCCGGATCGAGGATGATCGCTTCGTCGCCCTCGTTGAGGATCGCGTGGACGGCCAGATAGATCGCGTTTTTTCCGCCAGGCGTCACGAGGATGCAGTTTTCGTCGCAGATGATGCCGTTTTCTTCGCGCAGCTTCTTCGCGATCCCCTTGCGCAGTTCGGGGATCCCCGGTCCGACGACGTAGTGCGTATCGCCCTCGGTAAGAGCCCGCATGGCCGCCATCGAAATGCGGTCGGGCGTGGCAAAGTCCGGCTCGCCGCCCGCCAGACCGATCACGCCCGGATCGGTCTTCTGCATCTCTTTGGCCCGGGTCATGAATACCAGCGAAGCCGACGGTTTCATCTGACTGAGTTTCTCGTTCATATGGAATTCATCCTTTCATTGATGAAATACTTCTGACGATTTCATCATATCAGACACTTAAACATTGATAAAACGAAAAATTCAGATGATAATAATCGGCATCTTAAATATTTATTTTACCGTCGCTTTTGCGAAATACTTTCATGCCCGTAACGAATGAGTCATGCCGACCGGGAAATGGTGCCGTTTCCTTTCGAAGTAAAAATATCGCAGACGGCACTTGCATTTTCACACAAACGTGCTAGAATACTCCCTTGTGCCGAAAAGGCATAAGGCCGCCGCACCTTTTCCGAGCGCCCTCAGGCGGGGCGTTCTCTTCCGCTTCGCGGCACATCACACGCGCCTGTACGAGAAACAGGAAGCAGAATTTTGGAGGAAACACATGTCTTACAGCGAAAAACTCAAAAAAGCGTCTCAGTACTGCGAGCACAACAAGGGCTACCGCGTCGTTGCCGACCGTCTTGCCCACACGCTGCTGCTCGTCAAGGACGGCACTTCGACCGTGAAGACCGCCGTTCTCGGCTAAAAAAGCCGCACTCCCGTTTTTCCCGCGAGGGAAAACGACGCGAAAATTCAAGGCCCGCGAATTCCGATCCGTTCGGAGTTTCGCGGGCCTTTTTGTTTGTACGAATTGAGCCGCGCGGTTCGTTTCACATGAAACGATTCGCGCGGCCCTTTATTTTCTACGTTATTGAGCAGAGAGTTTATCCCTCGTTTGCCTCATCCAGCGCACAGAGATAGCGGTCGATCGCCTCGGCTGCGCGCTTGGCGCCTTCGACGGCGTGGACGACGGTCTTTGCGCCGGTGATCACGTCGCCTGCACCGAACACGCCGGGGCGCGTGGTCATGTAATTCTCGTCCACGGCGAGCAGCCCGTTTTCCGTCAGCTCAAGGCCGTCGGTGGTGTGGACAAGTTTGTGGCGCGGTACCTGGCTGACGGCGATGACGGTGGCGTCGGCGCGCACCTGCACGAGTTTTTCCTCGTAGCCGACGATCGCGCCGGATTCGTCGCGGATGGCGCGCTTGAACAGCGGGCCGGTCTCGTTGATGGCCTGGATCTGCATCCCCGTTTCCAGCTCGGCGCCGTCGAGCTGCGCGTAGCTGACTTCGTTGGCGCTGGCGGCGACGCGGTCGGCCTTGGCGTACATCGTCACGTGGCGCGCGCCGTAGCGCAGCGCTGTGCGGGCCACGTCCATGGCCGCGTTGCCGGCGCCGATCACGGCCACGGTCTCGCCCAGATGGATGCCTTTGGGGTTGGCCAGATAGTTGAGCGAGAAGTAGACATTGCCCAGGCTCTCGCCCTGCACGCCGAGGCGGCGCGGCTTTTCCGCGCCCGTGCCGATGAACACGGCGGAGTAGCCGTCGCGCATGAGGTCGTCGATCATGATCACCGAGCCGATCGTAGTGTTCAGCCGCAGCTGGATGTCCATCGCTTCCAGCTTTTCGCGGTAGCGCTCGAGATAGCTCTTGTTCAGGCGAAACTCGGGAATGCCGTACTGCAAAATGCCGCCGATCTTGCTGTGCCACTCAAAGATCGTCACGCGGTAACCGCGGCGCGCCAGCTCGATCGCAGCCGTGATCCCGGCCGGGCCGGCGCCGATGACGGCGACTTTGTGCAGGCGCACGGAAGTACGGCGCTCGACCGTCATGCGGTCGAGGTACATGTCGGAGATGTAGCTTTCGATGCTGGAAAAGTGCACGGGCGTGTCTTTCTTGCCGCGAATGCAGTGGCCGGCGCACTGCTTCTCGTGATCGCAGATCAGCGCGCAGACGGCGGACAGCGGGTTGTTCTCAAAGAGGATCTTTCCCGCTTCCATCAGGCGGTTCTGTTTGAACAGCTGGATGATCTGCGGAATGGGCGTATGCACGGGGCAGCCTTGCTGACACATGGGATTTTTGCAGTTGTAGCAGCGGTTCGCCTCGGAGATGATGTGCAAGGGCATGGGACGCGCCTCCTGTCAGTCGATGAAAATGCGAATATTTGTCATTCGTGTAATTTTATTGTAGCGAGCTTCGCGCCGGATGTCAAAAAAGAGAATCGCGTCACATGCCGCTTGCCAAAAGGTGCGCAAACGTTCACAATAGAACTATTGCAAAGGAGATGAACGGCTCATGTCTAACGACGACAGCGTCACGACATTGACGGAAGCGGTGCGCGCGTTCTGCGCTGAGCGCGACTGGGACCGGTTCCATACCCCCAAGGAACTGGCGATCGGCATTTCGACGGAGGCAAACGAGCTGCTCGAGCTCTTCCGCTTCATGACGGAAGAGCAGCAGGCAGAACTGCTGGCGGGCGCCATGACGCGCGAACACATCGAGGACGAACTGGCCGACACGCTGTTTTTCGTGCTGCGCTTCGCGCAGATGAACGGCATCGACCTTGGCCGCGCGCTGGAATGCAAGATCGCCAAAAACGCAAAGAAATATCCGGTGGAGACGAGCCGGGGAGATAATCGCAAGCGATAAGTGTGCGTCGGAAGAAGGAACGCGTCGTTGCGAGATAAAAGTCAACAGTAGGCAGTCGTTGTTATAGTGTCACGCCAGTTCCGCGCGCAGCAGCGCCTCTACCTCCGCCAGCCTTTCCGGGCTGACCGCGAGCGTGCGGCAGAACGGTTCGTTGTCGATGGTGACGACTTTCAGCTCGTCAGGACGGATCTCGGCCACGGCGCGGCGGAAAAAGTCGATCGAGGCGTCGTCGTCGCTGTATTTTTTCACGACGGTCACTTCGAGGATGAAATGTCCCGTGTAGCGGCGGCGGAATCCGGCCAGGCCGCTGACGTAGCGGGGCAGCGTCGTTCCGGCGACAGGGCGCTGGATGCGCTGCAAAACGTCTTCGCTGGCGCTTTTCAGCTCGCCGAGCACTTCTTCGCACGTCGCGGCCACGTCGGCGATCCCGGGGGCGCCGAGGGGATAACCGTTTGTCAGCAGGCGCACGGGCAGGCCGAGGTCGTGGCAGAATCCGATCACCTCGGGCAGCCGGTCGGAATACACGGCTTCGCCCATCGAGTTGATGAAGAGCAGGTCGGGCGCGCAGCCGATCACGCGGCGTCCCAGCTCGGCCAGGGAATCGTCAACGGGCGGAAAATGCTGCACGGCGTCGGTCTTGTGATGCGGCTTTTCGCGGCTGACGGGGCAGTAGGCGCAGTCGAACGTGCACCACTTTTCCGGCAGGATGTTGAATTCCAGCACCGTGCGGCCGCGTTCTGTGTACGGTTCTTTGAATGTGAAATA
>JAEEGK010017463.1_pt1 | contig 15651 bp, 7 predicted proteins | sample 8958771 | NCBI WGS metagenome assembly JAEEGK01 (sample SAMN16246547, study PRJNA631951) | gut metagenome | biome: gut microbiome; feature: rumen; material: SC-attached | host: Bos | place: Iran: Karaj | collected 2018-10
TTTATTTATTTTTATTTCTCCTTTTTCATTTATTTTTCTTTCAAAATTAAATGATAATTTAATATTTAACCCAGATAATTCATCATCCATTTTAATATTTTCAGTACAACATATAGAACCATATACTTTATCACCTTTATTTACAGAATAATTTTCTGGAATATAAAATATAGTTTGATTCCATTTTGTACTACTATTAAAAGGACCAGTAGTAAATTTTATTTGATTTGGTAAATGAGAAAATTCTACATCAAACCAACAAGCAAAAGCACTACAATAATCTTTTTTTATAAAAGTTAATTCATAAGAACTAGAAAAATTTATATCTCTTTCTTTTATATTATACAAATCAACACTAAAAATAGGACATATTGAACTAATAATACTTTTTTTATCGAAACTTTCAATTAAAGGAGATTTTATAGATTCAACTTCTATACAATTCATATCAATTCCATATATATTATCCCAACTATCTAATTTTTGACTTTTATATTCATTATCTTCAATAGCACATATATATAATATTGCTTTATTAGGAAAGATTAATCCATTCTTTGTTAAAATATTATTTCTAGCATATATAACTTGTTTAATATATGAATTTTGTAATAAAAAATTACCCATCCAATTACATATAATGATATCAACTTTTTCTTTTAATTTTAAATCATAAATATTACAATTTATATTAATAATAACATTATCATAATAATTATTTCTTGATATTTTTTTAGCTAATTTTGATTTAGTTTTATTTGGTTCAATGCTATATACTTTACTTGCTCCAAATTTACAAGCAAATAAAGAATTTAGTCCTATTCCACTATTTATATCTAATACAATTTTATCTAAAAATATTTCTGTGTTTATTTCTATTGCTGCTTTAAATGATAATGTAACAATTTTATCATTTTCTAAATTATCATATAATTCTGAAGGATATATATAATTATCTCCAGGGTTAATTCCTAAAAAATTTATGTATTCTTTTTCATCGAACCAAGTATTTTTTTCAGAATTTCTAAAACCTTTTTCATTTGTAGAAATTAACATATTTTTTTGCAATAAAATTTTTAATTAAAAATTTTAAGTAAAAAATAATATTGAAAAAATATATCAAATAATAAGAATTTTTATTTATAAAATATATATTTAAAAAAATTGCAATAATTTAAAATATTTAATAAATTATTATTAATTTATTTATATATTTATATTTAATATAATATAAATTAAAAATTAATATTTACATTTTTTTAATCTATATAAATTATAATACTAAATAATAAAAAAAATTTCCCAAATCTAATTATAATGACAAATATAAATTATATTATAATCTTTTTCAATTATGATTTTATATTAAAAAAATTACAAATAATTCCTATTAAAATTTATATTTACACACATTAACATAATTAATATTAAAACAAATCATAAATCTAAATACTTAATTTAATCATAAAAACCTAAATCTATTTCTTCAATAACATACCCTTCCATTTTTTCAATTTCAAAAAATTTTTTACCATTAGTTAATTCATTTTTAGTATTTTCAATTTTATCTCCATAACTTAATGGAAATAAACTATAAGCATCTTTTTCATTTTTAATAATAATATCACCATCTCCAAAAACAACAACTGATTCATCATCAGTAAAAATAGCTCGATTTTTATCTTTTACATAATATCTTTTTTTATCATTTAAATTAAATAAAAATGCATGTCTATCAGTTTTATATTCTTTTGGTTTCCAATTATTACGTGTAAATCCTCCAATTATTTGACCATCGGTTAATTTAATAATTATTAATGAATTAGCAATTAATTTTGAATCAAATTTTGAATGAAAAGATTGAGGGGAAATTTGGTTTGATTCACTTGAATATAATAAATTGAAAGATATTTGACCACCTGGGAAAATCCAATCATTTAATAAATTAAAATCATTTGGATTGAGAATGCTACTTTTTTGATCGATGAAATTAATTGAAGGATTGAGATTAGAATTAATATCCTCTTTAATATCTTTATTTTTATCTTCTTTAATATTTTCTTCATTTTTTTTGTCTTTGCTTTGTTCTTGTAAATTATTTATTTTTTTTAAATAATCTTGGATTTGATTTTCTAGCTCAATATTTTTTTTTTCAACATCTTTTAATTGATTTGAATTTTGATAAAATAAAGCAATTAATCCAAAATAGCATAAAAGTAAAAGAAATAAGACAAGTTTTAAGCATCTTTTATTTGAGAATTTTTTTATTTTTGTTTTTGTTGATGATTCTTGTTGTTGAGAAGTATTTGTGATAAGATTCATTTCTTGTTCTGATGATTCCATTTTAAAATATTGTTGATGTTCTTTTTTTTATTTATATATTTTATTTTAGATACTCTTTTATATCAAATTTTTAATATTTTTTATTTAAATTATTATTAGAGATAGAATAATCATATAATTTAAATAAATATATTTAAAAATTTATAATTTTATAGACATTGAAAATTATAGATATATATTTAATTATTTATTTATAATAATTAAAAATTATACATATAATAAATAAATTATATAATTAAATTATAGATTAATAACTTATTATTATCAATTTTATTAATAAATTTATTAATATTATTTAAAATGCTACATTCTATGTTAATATTTTTATATATTATAATTTTAATAATAACTTTATTTAATCCCTCCTTTCAAACAAATGATTATATTATAACAAATCTCACATATTATAATAATGATTCAATTTTAGTAGCAGATATTGACTATAATGAATCTAAAATTTTTAATATTAGTGATTATGATATTTCTCCCATAAATAATACAGATAAAATCGAACTTATTAAAAAACTTCAATTAATAGTCAAATTAGAATGCGATTCAATTTTTCATTATCAAATTATTGATCGAGAAAAAAAAAGATTCATTGCAGATTTAGTCGATGAAGATTATAAAAACAATTTAAAATATTGTAAAAATTTTTTAAATTTAAGTGAATTTGGATTTAAAATAGGAAATATTAATGAAACATTTACATTTTCAATAACAATAAATAATGAAACAATATATATATTAAATAATTATCAATTTTTATATAGTGATACATTAATAGTTTTTACTCAAGAATTAACAAGTAAATATATTTTTGGTTTTGGTGAAAGGAGATTTGATTTCAATTTAATAGATGGTAAATATACAATTTGGCCTAATGATACAGGATATACATATAGAGATCAATTAAATGGAGGATGGAATTTAATGGGCCATCAACCTATAGGATTACATAAAACAAAAAATAATTTATATATGGGAATGATTTTTATGAATTCAAATGCTCAAGATGTGATTATTAAAAATCTTGAAAATAATGATAATAAAGAAAATAATAATAATAATAAATATAATTTAGAACATAGAACAATTGGAGGAATAATAAATTATTATTTAGTATTTGGTAATACTCCAGAACATGCAATTTTAAATATTCATAAAATTATTGGACGTCCTACAATTCCTCCTTATTGGGGATTAGGATGGCATCAATGTCGATGGGGATATAATAATACTCAAAATGTTATAGATGTTAATGAAAATTATTCTTTACATAAAATTCCTTTAGATGGTTTATGGACTGATGTTGACATGATGGAAAATGCTTATAATTTTCATTTAAATTTTAGGTACAAAGATATGCCTGAATTCATTAAAACTCTTCATGAAAAAGATGGAAGAAAATTTATTGCTTTAGTTGATTATGCCATACCTTATAATATAAATGAACAATATTATAAATTAGGTATAGAAAAAGATGCTTTTATTTTATCAAATTATACAAATAAACCCTTAATTTCATATGTTTGGCCTGGAAAAAGTGTATTTCCAGATTTGTTTATTCCTGAAGGTATTGAAATGTGGAAAACAGGATTAAATGATTATTTTGAAAAATTAGATTATGATGGAATGTGGATTGATATGAATGAACCAGGAGCAATTGAAATTTTTCCTCAAGGAAAAGGTGAAATAATAGATAGTTCATTATACAATGATACAGAAAAAGATTTATATAGATTTTTACCATATTTACCTGGTTATAAAAGCGAAACTAATCAATATAGTAATTTACAAACAAAAGCAATTTCATTAAATGCATATAGTCATTTAAATGATCCTGAAAATAATTTTTATACAATGCATAATGTAAGAATATTTATATCTAGACATCAAGTAAAAGCTACAAATGAATATTTAAAATCTTTATTCCCAACAAAAAAAAAATTTAGACCTTTTATAATAAGTAGAGCGAATACAATAGGACATGGAAAATATGGTTTTCATTGGTTAGGAGATAACAATTCAACAATGTCAGATTTATATGATAGTATTACAGGTATATTTAATTATAATATTTATGGAATTCCATTTACAGGAGCAGATATTTGTGGATTTCATGACGACGCAAACGATACAATTTGTGCTCGTTGGCATAATTTAGCTGTTATATATCCTTTCACAAGAAATCATAATGAGTTAAATTGTCGTTCTCAAGAACCATGGATGTTTAATGATATAGAATATGATGATAAAGAAATTACATTAAAATCTGCTAAATATGCTATTAATTTAAGATATTCTTTAATAAGATATATATATACTCAATTAATGCTTGTTAGTCTAGGAGAAAGTGGATGTTATTTTAAACCAGTTTATTTTGAATTTTTATGGGATAATAATCTATTAGATAATAAAGATATTTTAAATGGTTATGTTATGGCTGGAAAGGCTCTTTATTATATTCCTAATTTTAGTGAAGATAGTGAAGATTATGAAGGGTATTTTCCAAATTGGAATTTTAATGAATTTCCAAGTGGGAAAAGAATTATTGATTATCAAAAAGATAATAATAATGGAAGTGTTATTAAATTAAATGGAGGTTTTCAAACAATTAATATTTTTGTAAAAGGAGGAAGTATTATTACATATCAAGATACTTTTAGTGAATATATTAAATCAACTGAATATTTAAGACAAAAACCTTTTGATTTAATTATAAATCCAAAAGAAAATAATTTAGCTTATGGGGATATTATTTATGATAATGATCAAATAGATGTTATAGAAAATAAGGATTATACTTTTATTAATATTTTTTATCATTTAAAAACGATTGAATTTATTATTAAAAATAAAGCAAAAAGTGAATATATTTATTTAGATAATATTTTAAATAATATTATTATTTATAGAGCTAAAGATGTTATAAATGAAGCAAAAAAAATATTTAATATGGCTGAAATTGTTTATAATAGAAATCAAATAAAAAATATTAAAATTAATTATGATGAAAAAGAAGATAAATTTAAAATTAATGAAATTAATATTCCAATTGAAAATATTAATTATATTTATTTAAAAAATATTGAATAATTTTAATTTTATTTCACTTGAGTAATTTATTTAAAATAAAAAACATATAATTAAAAAATTAATGCTTAATATTGAATAAATTTAATATATATTTATTTATAATAAATGTAAATATATTTCATTTTAAATAATGATAATGTTTATGATTTAATAAATATTTTTAATTATAAATTATATTATTTATATATATTATATATATTTTTATGAATTATTTAATTATTTATTTTTTATGAATCAAAATTAAAGTCATTATCTTGAAAATTAAATTGATTATTAATATTATTATTATTATTCATATTATTATCGAAATTGAAATTTTGATTATTAATTTCATCAAATCCTCCCATTTCAAATTCAAAATTTTTCCCAAAATTAAATTGTTCTTGTTGCATAATTTTTGCATCTTTTTCATCTAAAACTGAATTTAATGATGGATATTGAACAGAATTTTCAAATTCTGAATTATTATTATTAAATTCTCCTCCAGGATTAAAATCATATAAACCTTTATTATTATCAATAATATTATCTTTAATATTATTATTAAAATCAACAACTTTTTCTCTATTTCCAAAATTAAAATTATTTTTACCAAAGAAATTTTTCTTTTTATTTTCATTATTATTATCATTTTTATTAATTTTCATTCTTAATTTTCTTTTATTTTCAGCTAAAATAGGTAAAGGTGATTTATAATTTTCTTTTAAATATAAAATAGGCATAGGTTGATTCCAAATTTTAATTTCAGTTATTTCTGCATCTAAATTCTTATTACCAAAAATAATTTCTTTGTTTCTATCTAAACCATCTAAATTAATATTATTAAAATTAATTATTTCTTCACAATTCAAAAAAATTTTAATTCTATTAAATTTTTTTTTATACATAATTGCTATGTGAATAAATTGATTACTAATTAAATTATAATTTTTTATAATTTCTCCATTTATATTTGTTTTATTTAAATTTATTATAAATTTTCCATTTTCTATTTCGATATTAAAATAATCTATGTTTAATAATGTAACATTTAATGAAAATAATTTTAACCAAAATTCAAAAGTAAATTTCTTTGTTATGTGTTTTTGAATAGATGAACCATTCGGAATAGTTAATGAAACTTTATTAACTTTATTAAAAATTATTGAATGAGCTCCTGGACTTTTTATACCCCATTTATCTTCATATTCTAAAGGTTCAAATTCATCTAAAACGTTTGTCCAAAAATTTTTTGGAATTAAATTATTATTATTATTATTAATATCATTATTAATAGGATTATCTTCTTCATATTTAATATATGCTGTATTATTATTATCACTTATATCTTCCACTTCATATCCTGTTCCTTTATCACAATGATAATAAGCAGATAAAAATAAATTTTCAATTATATCTTCAATTTTTAAATTTGGATTGTCTTCAAGATCTTGATTGTCATCTTCACCTCCCATAACACTAATATTAAGACCTACATTATTTGGGTCATTAACATTAAGGGAATTTATTTGAGTTAATGGTATATTATAATCATTAAAACCAATATTAGATTGTCTTCTGATATTTTCATTACTTATAGTATTTAAATATCCATAATATTGTTCTATTTTTTGTAACATTAAATTACATATTTCAAATGTATCTGTTTTTTTATCAATTACATTAAATTGTTCTGAATAAATTGTGTATGGATTTTCACCATAATTAATAATTTTTTTTTGAATGTTATTTATATGAGATGTCTTTTTTTTAATTTTATCTTCTATATTTTGAACACTTTTAATATTAATTTTATTTTGATTTGCTCCGAAAATAAAATGTTCTCCTTCAAATAAATCAAAAATTTTATCATATTTATTATAAGATTCTGTTTTTTTTGTGTTTAAAAATGTATTATTTATATATAAATTATCAGTATAACTTAAACATTTTTTAGCTAAGAATAAAGCTTTTATTTTTTCAAAATCATCTTTTGAAGCACAAATAAGTAATAAATTAATTATTTTCGAATAATCTCCAAGAATTTCAAGAATTTTAATAACAATATCAAATTGACCATAACTAATTAAAACTTTTACTTCATTATTTAATATTTTTTTAATATCATCTAAACTCTGATCATAATTAAATTTCCATATTAAATCATCTAATTCCATTTCATTATTTAAATTTTTATTAACTAAAACATTCTCTAAAATTTTATCAAATTTTAACATATCATTTAATATATTAATTTTTATTTTTATATTTTGAAAAGATGATTTTGGATCACAAATAAATAACCATGCAACTTCTTTTAAATCTCTTTCATTTAATTTATTAATGAAAAATTCACTTACTTGATTAGTAAACATATTAATAACACACTCTTTAACAATATTATAATCTAAATTTCGATTATCTAAATAACCTATTAATATTGGTTCTAAAGGATTAAGCATTGGTGTATAAATTTTTGAATTATTAATTGAATTTATAAAGCTATTATTTATTATTATAAATCTATCTGAAAGAATTCCACTTATATAAAAATTATTAAAACAATTTGTAAAAATTTTTTGATTTATATTATCTTTTATATAATAATATGATAAAGAATTTCCTTTGCTATAAAGTAATGTATTTCCTATGAAATATAAAGAATTTATTAAATATAAATTATTTAATAAAGGTATTTTAAACGATGAAATAGTATGCATATTTTCATCTAAGAAAATTATTTTTTCAATCATACTTATTATACAATAAGTTCTATTTTCATATTCATTAAATATTACATCAATTTCTCTTTCATTATAATCTAATTTAATTTCATTAACATCACTTATCTTAAATTTTTCATTTGTAATATTTTCATTGTTATATTCTTCATTATCGTCTTCATAAGGATTTATTTCTTCATTATTAAAATTAGGTAAAGAAGGAGGTTTATAATTTTCTGAAAATTTTAATTCATTTAAAATATTTCTATATAAAACACAATAACCGTTTGTAAAAGGAGTTTGATAAACTCTTAAAATACTTGCTTCTATATTATAATTTTGAATACGTAGCCAATTTGAAAATGAAAAAACAAATCCAGTTTGCTTATCATCTGATATTAAATATATAAAATCATTATATAAATTATAATTAATATTTTTTCCAAGAATAATGAAATCTATAATATCATTAAATTTAATATGTTTTGATATTGAATTTGTTGATAATGAATATTCAATAAAAATAGAAAAAATTTTATTATATTCATTTTGAAATAAAATACAAAAAATAATATTATCAGCAATTTCTTTTATTTCAAATTTCATTGGATTTATGTTTTTTAAATTGAATTCTTTTGAAAAATTAAATAATTTTTTTGTTAAATTATTATTTACTTCATATAAATAAACAAAAAAATTATCTAAAAAATAAATTTTATTTTCAAAAGGTTTTTGAGCTTTTGTTGGAATATAATCTTCATATTTTCTTTTTGAAAATTGTGTACTTAAAGGTAAATTTATTTTAGGGAAATTATTATCATAAAAATAAAAAAATTTAGTATGAAAATTTAAATATATTAAATAATTTTCAGTTTTATTATTGATAGTAATTTTTTCAGTTCTAAAATTAGGCCAATTTATTGAAATTAAATTTGTATGATGAGATAAATTTAAAAAATTAGTTGATAAAATATTATATTTACTAATATTATAAATAATAGGATTAAAAGAAGAATTTTCATATAATAAATTAAAAACAAAATTTTTTTTATCATTTATAATATTATTTATTTCAACATTATTTTTTTCTTCTTGAACTATAATACTATAAATAAAAAATTTTCCTTCTTTTGTTAATGTTATAAATCTTTGTAAATTAAAAAATTGTTTTAATTTTAAAAATTTAATAGATAAAATCCCTCCAAATGAAATGTGACTTTTTGTAAATAAATTAACTTTTCCTTTAATTGCACTAAATGCATCCCATAAATAAATATTCCCATTCTCACTTCCACTTAAAATAAAATTTCCAGTATTATTAACATCTAAAGAAATTATACCTTTAATATCTTTTTTCTCTTCTCTATTATCATATAAATCAATTTGAACTTCGTTATTTGTTTTTGATATATCACTATAATTAAAAATATGTATTAAACCATCAGATAAACCAGCAAATAAAAATTTTTCGGTTGGATGTAAAACAACATCATAAACAATTTCATCTTTAGGTAAAACAAATTTTGTATAATTTAAAGCTGATTTAAATTGAAAATTATCATAATTTAAATGATAAATATTATGCATATTTTCTGCCGAAAAAAATAAACTTTTTTCTAAATTACTTGCAACAATATTTCTTACCATATAAGTATTTTTTCTATGAACTTGAAAATGATATAATAAGTTACCAGATTCATAATCATATATTAATAAATAACAAAAAGGATATACAACTATTAATTTAGATGTTAATTCCCAAAAATATAATGTATATCCTTCACATGTTGACGCTGGTTTAGCACGAAAAGATGTATTTGTTATTAAACATTCAGATTTTTTTAATAATTTAAAACGACGAAATATTATGTTTTTTGATAAGTCTTCTTCTGTTAAAGATAAACGATTATCTGAGGGAGATATTGTAAGATATTGAGATGTGTTATGAGATAATATAAATACACTGTCATGAATTGGATTAAAACATAATGAAATTATATTTCTTTCGAATAAATAAGTCGATTCCATATATAATTTATATATAAATATATAATTTTAATATTTAAAAATATAATATAAATATTATAATTTAAATTCAATTAAATTAAATAAATATTAAATTAAATAAAAATTTAAACATAAAATATAAATATTTTATTCCTCAATAAATTCACCATTTCTATATTCAGCAGGAAAACTATCTTCTCCATCAAAATAATTACCTTTTCCATTCATTTCATTGTTAGTAAAATTACCTTCCCAATAAGTTCCATCATCCCAATAAAAAATTCCTTTACCTTCTCTTAATCCATCTTTCCATTCTCCAATATATTTCTCTCCTGAATCATAATAATAAGTTCCTTGTCCATTTCTTTTTCCATTTTTATATTCCCCTTCATATATTAATTTATTTTCACCTGAAAATAAATATCCAAAATTACCTTTTTTATTATCATCCCAATAACCAATCCATTTTGAATTATCATCTAAAAATATATATCCACCTCTTCCTTGTTTAACTGCATAATCAGATTCTCCTATATAAAGTCCATTATTATTATTTATTTCAACCCAACCTAATTTTCTTTCTTTGTCTTCTTCTCTAACCTTTAATTTTAATATACTTTCCATTAAAACTGGATATTTTTCTTTAAATTTTTCTTCAAGAATTTTAAGATAATCTATAACTTTATATACCTCAACATTTTTTAATATATCAAAACTACTTACATAATAATTATATTTAGGTTTTATTTTATTTACATTTTTTTTACAAAAACTATCAAAATCTAATGGTTTTTTTTCTATTGGAGACTTACCTTCATCAATTTGATATTGTTTTATATCACTTTTTATATTAAACCAATGGGTTCCATACAAATCATTTTGTATACCTAAAATAATTAAATAATCATTTGGACCTAAATTATTTGTAAATTTATCTTTTTCTATGGTTTTATAATTAGGAAGAATTAGTGTTATTCCTTCAACTTTTGATACATTATTTTCCCATTCTTGAAAAATATTATTTAAAGGATTTATTGCTATTCTATAAGCTATTCCACTACGATTAAAAGAATTTTTAACTTGATAAAAAATTTCGTTATCTTTTAAATCATTTCTTTTTCTATGTTTAACTCCTTGAACAATAATTTCAGAAATAATTTTTAAATCTTGATCATCTCCTACAAACTGAGAACTAAATTCTGAATTGCAAGAAATTTTTACAGTTAAAAATTCTGGTTTGGGTTCTTTACAAATTTCCAAAGGTTTATAAATCCAAACTATATAATAACCTTGTCTAACAAATCTAGTTTTTTCAACATCATTATAACTTTCAAAATCACAAAAAGCATGTTTTATTTTTTTTTCATTTACATCATATTCAGCAAATATTAAACTAGTAGGATGAGATATATCTCTTAATTCTCTATTATATCTCCAATTTTTTTCAATTGCGCTAATAGATAAAATCCCTTCTTCTTTAACATATATATTTAAAACTTTAGGATGAATTAATTCATTTTGATTGAAATTATAAATTTGAACATTTGCTCCATAAATAATTTGACATATATCAGTTCGTATAAAATATTTTACAATATCTTCAATACTCATAAAAAATGTTCCTTCTTCTTCTTTTAAATATTCCTCTCCTATTTGGTTTCGAATATCATCTGTCCATAATTTTGAATCTTTATTCCAATCTCCATTCCATGTCTTATATCCCCAAGGGTTACGTAATTTACATAATCTTATTATTTTTCCTCTTTTATCTTTCACTTCTTCTGTATCTATTAAGGTATATGTATGATTTTTAATTAATCCTTTTGATTCTATTTTAGGATCATTTTTTGTACTAGTACATATAACCCCATTATTTTCATCTACTGTTTTTATAATTCCCCAAATTCTATCTATTTTATCATCAAAATGTATTAATTTTTCACATCCAAATCCTGTAAATGCTCTAAATACATCACAAGGCCAACCACTTATTATATTTGCATATCCTCCATTTATTTTTGCCCATGCTTTTTCTAATAAAATTGCCCATAATTCAAATGAATTAGGTTTTGCAAAATATAAAAGATTACTTCCTTTAACACATGGAAAATAATCATCTAAATAAACTTTTTGATATTCACCATCTATGAATAAAACTACAGTATAACAGTTATTATTAGGTATCTCTTTTGATAAAAAAATTTGACTTATTAATGTTGGGAATTCACATAAAGCTGCTAAAGAAGATAAAAAATAACAGTTTCCTATTTTTCCTTGAATTATATCTTCTATATCAATTTTATTTTCAAATAATAGATAAGATGGAAATATATCACTTGCTCTTTTCCATTCTATTTCATTTTCATCAAATATTTTTTCTCTTAATGGTCCTTCAATAGGGTCTATATATTCTCCTGATTTATTTTTTCCTAAAATTGAATTAAAATTTGGAGGAAATATGTCATCTGTAAAAGGAATATTATCATCGGGTTTTTTTTGGTCTTTAAATACTTTAGTTATTTTTGAATAATCCATTTGTTTTCTTCGATTCATTTATAAAATAAAATAAAATAAATTATATTAAATTATTTTATATTCTTAATTTTTATGTTTTTAAATATAATAATATAACCAAATATTTATAATTAATTTTATGTATTTATTTATATTTTTTAATGATTTTTAAATTTTTTTTTTAAATATTTTTTAATAATTTTTTTAAACCTTTCATTATTATGATAAATATATATTATAAAAAATATTATTAATAATATTAATATGAAAATAATATATTTTTTATATCTTCTTTTTTTAAATTTTTTTTGTGTTACCCAATTTAAATTATAAGAATTATTTTTTAAATCAATAGATTTTTGACTCATTTTATTTAATAATGTATCATTTTCCATTGCTTCTTCTAATTGATTTTGTTTTTCTTGAATAATATTTTGTAATTTTTTATTTATATTTAAAATTTTATTATCTGAATTATTTCTTTTATATTCATTCATATATTTTCTAATAATATTGCAACTTCCAATAGTAAAATTTTCATTTTTATTTTTTAATAAATTAAATATTTCTTTTTTTATATTTTGTAAATAAATTAAAACTTTTTCATTTTCTTCATTATTATTTGTTATACATGAAAAAGTATATAATTTTTCATTTAAAAAATAAAAATCAAAATTTAAATAAGGTATAACATAAAATTCAATAGGTTGTCTATTAGCATTATAAATTTTTTTTATCATTGTTTTAAAATCTCCGATTTCTTCACTATATTCACTAATTATTGTTGAAGAATGTAAAACACATGTATAAATCATTTAAATCTTAAATTATTATTAATTATTTTTAATATATTAATTATTAATAATATATAGAAATTAATAATGGAAAATATTGTTTTCAAAATTGCGCCTCCAAGTTTAAATTTATTTCCATCTAATTATGAAAAATATTCAGATAATAAAATATTTATAATGAAAGAAGAAAATTCTTTATTTGAAAATTTAATAAATGATATGAAAATAAATTCAAAAACAAAAAGTCAACAACAACAATTAAATAAATTATGTTGTTCAAACCCAAATTGTAAAAATCCTTTCGGTTTAAATTTAATTAGATGCAAAAGTTGTAATAATCAATTTTGTGATAAATGTTTAGAAACATGTGAAAAATGTAACGAAAAAATTTGTATTTTTTGTGAAATTGTTAAATATGAAAAATATAAAGATTTAATTTTATGTCCAAATTGTGAATTATATTAAAAAATTAAAATAAAAATTTTTTTATAAATTAAATATCTAAAATTATAATATAAATAATTATTATATTATATAAATAATAAATATGATATTAAAAATATTTTTTATAAATATATTTTTATTCAAAAAATACAAGAAAAGAAATAGCAAGACATCCAACAACATAAACAATAAATTTAATATATTTATTTTCTTTTTTTTCAAATTCTTCAACGAGTATTTCACTCATACTTAAATAAAAAAATGTTCCAGAAGAAACACTTAAAAATATTGCTTCAACAAGTTCATTCGAACTTTGTTTAACTATTAATCCTATTACTGTTCCAACAGGAGTTATTAAAGCAAATATTATCATTAATATGTAAAATTGTTTACTAGGAACAAATAATTTTACAAATGTAACTCCTAATGATAAAGCAGCTGCCCATTTATGTGCAAGAATTGCAATTATTATTATCAATGTATCATTCAAATTCTCTCCTATTCCAATTGAAATACCCGCAAAAAGTCCATGAAAACCTATTGCACATAAAACTATAATAGGTTCTAATAAACCTTTAAAACCTTCTTTTTTTTTTTCACCTTCGAGAGTTTCATTTTTAATTTCCTCATTTATTTGATTTTGAGTATATACTTTAACTTCTTGATAATTTTCTCCATTTGAATTTATATTATTGTTTTTTTCAGGCTGTAAAACAACATTTTCATCTACTTTATTTGTTTCTAATCTTTTTTCAATATTATTTTCTTCATTATTTGCTTTTAACATAATTTGAGCAATTTCATTATTATTTTTTTCTATATTATTTTGTTCATTATTTTGTTTTCCTTCAATTGACGAATTTGAATGTTTTTCTTCTTTTTTTTTCTCTTCATGATGATGATGTGCATCAGCAATATTATGAGCATCTGTAGCAACTTTTTCAATAAATAAAATTAAAGAATAAGTTATAAAAGCTAATAAATAAGTAAAAGGATAATGTTCTTGAATAGGATTTTCTTCAAGCATTTCGTTTGCTTCAGGTAATTGATGGAACAATCCTAATCCTAAAAATATTCCTCCAGAAAAAGTGTTTATTATTGATAGCACATTACTATTTTCTCTGCACGATTTTATCCACAAAGGAAGCATTCCAAAAATAAATCCCATTGCAAATATTACAAAAATTGAACCTATTTGAAGACCTAGAACCAAACCATTGACTTTATCTTTTAAATTTCTTAGATTGGAATTTGTATACATAATTTAAAGATATGAAAAAATTAATTTTTTTATTAATTAAATTAAATTCAATTTGATTTAAATATTAAAATTATAGACTATCATAACATTATTTTGGAAGAAAAAAAATTATTATTTTTTTAAAATTTATTTTTATTATTTAAAAAAAAAATAAAAACAAATTTTTGTATTTATTACTATATTAAATTTAAATATAATAAAAATATAATATTTAATTAATTTAATATTATTTTTAAATTTTTTTATTTAAAAAATTTGTATTTATAATGATTTCAAATGAAAATTTTTAACTGTTTTCATTTTTTTTAATTTTTCTTTTCTCTCTAAAAAATCTTATATAAATGCTCTAAAAATTTCAACAGAATATATCAAAAACTTTTATTAAAATTTACTAATTATATATATCATTTGTTTCTTTAATAATAAAAATACCGTTTTCATATATTTTTTTAATATGATATCACTTATAAAAATAATAAATAGAAGA
>JAEEGK010017469.1_pt1 | contig 15647 bp, 9 predicted proteins | sample 8958771 | NCBI WGS metagenome assembly JAEEGK01 (sample SAMN16246547, study PRJNA631951) | gut metagenome | biome: gut microbiome; feature: rumen; material: SC-attached | host: Bos | place: Iran: Karaj | collected 2018-10
CATTCCTCGCGGATTTCAGAAGCAACAGATTCTGTGAGCCTGTAGCAAAGCCTCCGCAGATAAATTATACCGCACTTGCTTCGGACAATGTTTTCAGACAGTACGGCGGGATATTTATAAAGGTAAATGACTCGACGGGATATTTTTGCTGCAGAAGGATCCACGAGTCATCGGAAGTTGAAGAACTTAAGAATCAGACAATTCGTTTAAAAGAAAAAATGAAAGATCTCGTAATGCAGTTTTCCGACGGACTGGCAGCTTTCGAATTAACTCCGGAAGAAACCGTAAAACCGCTTTATGCGAGTGAAAACGTCGGTGAATTCTTCGGTTACTCAAACGAGGAATGGCTCCTTTTGACCAAAACATACACACCCTGGAAAGACTTCGTTTCAAGAAGCGAAGCCTCCTATGAGGATTTCATCAATTTCCTTAAAAAAGGCGAAGAAGAATTCACTTATTTTGATTATAAATCCGAGACCGAAAAAAGGATCCGCGCCGTCTGCACGCAGAAGGATCTGTTTGCGAAATCTCCCCGATACGTAGTACTTTATTCGGTTGATGAAGACACCGAAAAAGGCAAAAAAGAAATACCCGAAACCCGTAACGTTTCGATACGTACTTTCGGATATTTTGACGTGTTCGTAAATAATAAACCTATTGCCTTTAAAAACAAGAAATCAAAAGAGCTTCTTGCGGTTTTAACCGACAGAAAAGGCGGATTCGTTTCTTCCGAAGAAGCCATTTCATATCTCTGGGAGGACGAACCTGCAAACACTCTTACGTTTTCAAGATACAGAAAAGTCGCCCTTCGTTTAAAGAATACACTTGAGGAATACGGTGTATCCGATATCGTCGAAACAGTCGACGGCAAAAGAAGGATCGTTATAGAGAAAGTTAACTGCGATCTGTTTGATTATCTCTCGGGTAAAGAAGAATATTCACAGCTTTTTAAAGGCAGTTACTTAAACAATTACAGCTGGGGCGAGACAACCCTCGGAGAACTAATCAATTCATGATCCTTTATCTTCTTCTCTGTCTGTATGCCTCGTACATGACAAGCGAAGCCGCTACCGATGCATTTAAGCTTTCTACCTTACCTGACATCGGAATGAAGCAGACATTCGTACATGCTTCTATAGTCTCTTTTTTAAGCCCGTTTCCTTCATTGCCGATCACAAAAGCGGTACCTTTTTTATAATCATATTCGTCATAGGCTTTAGAGTCTTTGGAAAGCGCACAGGCATAAACATTTATGCCTTTTTTCTTTATACTTTCAATTAAACCGCCTATGTCATCGGTATATAAGAATTTCTTTCTGAAAATGCTTCCCATAGTGGAACGGATAACTTTCGGATTGTAAATGTCAACGCAGTCTTTAGTCATTACGATCGCATTAACTCCCGCACCTTCAGCTGTCCTTATTATCGTACCGATATTACCGGGATCCTGTATGTTTTCAAGAATCATTACAAGCGGATCATCTTCTTCAAACAAGACTTCTTCGCCGTATTCACGAATCTTTAAAACCGTCAGGATACCCTGAGGCGTAACTGTATCCGAAACTTTTTTGAATACCGCTTCCGATAATACCTCGTATCCGATCTTGGCGAGTTTATATCTTGTATCAGCGTCAAAAGAATTAAAAACTCCTTCTTTTACATAGACTTCAAGAACATCTTTTTCGTCTGCTTCTTCAAATATCTTGATGCCTTCCGCCACGAATTTGCCTTCTTTTCTTCTGAACGAAGCCCTGCTTGTGAGGGCCTGCAAATATTTAACTTTCCCGTTTGATGCGCTTGTGATCAATTGTCGTCTCCCGTAAACTTAGATTACATTGAAAGCATTCTGCTTACTCTGTATTCGTACTCGGAAATATCCTTCTGCATAGCGAGTGCTTCATCGATATCGAAATCAACGAATTCTCCCTTGCTGTGAGCAACTACTCTGTTGGTCTTTCCTTCGCAGAGGATCTCTGCGGCATATGAACCCATGATGGATGCATAGAATCTGTCCTTACATGTGGGTGAACCGCCGCGCTGCATGTATCCTAAAATGGTTGCTCTGGTCTCAATACCCGTAGCAGCCTCTATTCTTCTCGCCATACTTGTGGAATGTCCGATGCCTTCCGCATTGATGATAATGTGATGGCGTTTGCCTTTCTTTCTGTTCTGGATGATGTTATTGATAATAGTCTGTTCGTTGTAATCGTATTTCTCGGGAATAAGGATATCCTCGGCACCGTTTGCGATACCGCACCAGAGTGCGATGTATCCCGCATTTCTACCCATTACCTCGATAATGCTGCAGCGTTCGTGTGAAGATGAAGTATCCCTTACTTTATCGATCGCTTCCATGGCCGTATTGATCGCCGTATCAAATCCTATCGTGTAGTCGGTACATGCGATATCAAGGTCGATCGTTCCGGGAATACCGATTGTGTTGATGCCGTGTTTGGAAAGCGCAAGAGCACCGCGGTAAGAGCCGTCACCGCCTATTACAACGATTCCGTCGATACCGTTCTTACGGCACATTTCTGCGCCTTTTGCCTGACCTTCCTCGGTCATGAATTCGCTGCATCTCGCAGTACCCAAAATAGTACCGCCTTCATCGATGATATCGGATACGCTGCTTCTGTCCATGTCGATTATATCTTCGGCAAGAAGTCCGGCATATCCTCTTTTTATTCCTTTAACCGCAACGCCTTTGCAAATAGCCGTTCTGACAACACCTCTTATGGCTGCATTCATACCCGGTGCATCACCGCCGCTTGTAAGTACACCGATCGTTTTAATTTCTGCCATATTTCATTCCTCCTTATGAACGATTACCTTATAACCGCACTCTTTTCTCCCAACACCTTTTCAAGTTCCGAAATAATCTCTTCATCTGCCCTTACTCCGTAAAGACCCGTGGGCAGGGTTTTAAGTTTGTTTTCCTTTATGACGCGGATGTTTACGCTGTCCGCACCTTTGTGATTCTTTAATATCTCATTAACCTTATCCCAAAGCTCGCCGTATTTTTCCATATCGTCGAATTTAAGCCACAAAGTTTTGGGAACCTGATCGAACGGGAAGATATCCTCTACTATGAGTTTCGAATCAGCCTCATCCTCGGTCGATACTCTTCCCGTAACAAATACGGGTTTGTCTTCAACAAGCATTTCCCGGAGTCTTTCAAATGCCTTCGGGAATACCATTGCTTCAACCGAACCTACCAGGTCTTCAAGTTCGAATATCGCCATCATTTCTTTTTTCTTGGTAAGTCTTTTGTTAAGATTCGAAATAATGCCGCCAAGTTTGACCTGCTTTTTATCCTGCAGTCTGCTGCCCTCAATATCGGCCTCGTAATAGAAATCGGTTGTAAGGGCATTTATGTTCTTCTTCCAGATATCTTTTACATCATCAAGGGGATGACCTGAAACATAGATTCCAAGAACTTCTTTTTCCATCATCAAAAGAGCATCCTTGGGATATTCCTCGATATTCGGAAGCCTTATCTCCATGGCTTTCTTTTCGGTCGCGGGTATCATGTCAAAGATCGTCATCTGATTGCTGTCGAGTTTCTTTCTCTCCGCTGCAACATCATCCATAAGCATTTCGTAAACCTGCATATACTGATGTCTGTTTCCGCCTAAATTATCAAAGGCTCCGGCTTTGATAAGATTCTCAACCGCACGCTTGTTAATCTCCTTATTGGCCATTCTTCTTATGAAGTCGGGAAGGCTTTCAAATCTGCCGTTTGCCTCCCTTTCTTTTACAATGCTGTCAATAACCTGACCGCCGACGTTTTTAATAGCCTTAAGCGAATAAATAAGCTTGTTGTCTTTAACCGAAAAATAATTGAATCCTTCGTTTATATCGGGCGGGAGAACTTCGATTCCCATATCCCTTGCCACATTGATATACTCTGCCGTTTTACCCGGATTGTCAAGGAAACATGTGATCAAAGCTGCCATGTATTCAACGGGATAATAGCATTTCATATATGCCGTCTGATATGAGATCACCGCATATACGGCCGAATGGGACTTGTTAAAAGCATACTGTGCGAAGGTTTTCATTTCGCTGAATATCTGCTTTGCCACATTCTCCGGGATGCCTCTTTTGATACATCCGTCAATGCCTTTATTTTCATCGCCGTAGATGAATAATCTGCCCTGTTCATCCATTTCGGCCGCTTTTTTCTTGGACATGATCTTACGAACTTTGTCGCTTCCGCCCATTGAAAAGCCTGCAAGGTCTCTTACTATCTGCATAACCTGTTCCTGGTATACGATACATCCGTAAGTCGTCTCAAGAATGGGTTTTAATTCATCGCAGAGATAAACGATGTTTTCGGGATTTTCCTTGCATTTAATGTAGTTGTCGATATACTGCATGGGACCGGGTCTGTATAAAGCGATACCGGCCATAACATTTTCAAGGTTCTTGGGCTTAAGTTTTTTCATGAATGACTGCATGCCGCCGGACTCGAGCTGGAACACGCCTTCCGTGTTGCCCGTTCCGATATACGTATACACTTTATCATCATCCATGTTTATTTCTTCGAGGTTGATGTCAATTCCCCTCGTCTGTTTAACGTTTAAGCAGGCCTTCTCCAAAACGGTGAGCGTTCTTAAGCTTAAGAAGTCCATCTTAAGAAGTCCCTGTGCCTCAAGCGTGGGCGCTTCATACTGTGTGACCAGTATTTCGTCGGCACCTTTTGCAAGCGGAACATACGCCTCAACTTCTTTGGGCGCGATCAGAACTCCCGCAGGGTGAACCGAGGAATGTCTGGGCAGATGCTCGAGTTTAAAAGACATGTCGATGATCTTCTTAACATTCTCGTCTGTATCGTACATCTTCTTTAAGTCCGTACTGATGCTTAACGCCTTTTCAAGATCGACATCTTCGTTGTTGATACGGTTGGGGATGGCTTTGGAGATCCTGTCTCCGATCTCGTATGGAAGTCCCAGCACTCTGGCAACATCCCTTACAACACCCTTCGCTTTCAAAGTACCGAAAGTGATTATCCTCGATACCTTTTCCGCACCGTATTTGTCTATAACATAATCTATAACTTCCTGGCGTCTTTCGTCACCGAAATCGATATCGATATCGGGCATCGTAACACGCTCGGGATTTAAAAATCTTTCAAAAAAGAGACTGAATCTTATCGGGTCGATATTTGTGATCCTTAAGCAGTAAGCAACTATACTTCCCGCAGCCGAACCTCTTCCGGGTCCGACCGAAATTCCCCGTCCTTTCGCATATGCTATGAAGTCCATTACGATCAGGAAATAATCGACAAAGCCCATCTTGGTTATGACGCTTAATTCATAATCAAGTCTTTCTTTCGCAACGGGATTTCCGTCGGGATATCTTTTCTTTAGTCCTTCTTCACAGAGATATCTTAAATAAGTTTCCGAATTGTATCCCTCGGGCACTTCAAAATGAGGAAGTTTGGGCTCCTTGCTTTCAAGATTTACATGGCATCTTTCGGCAATGAGCATTGTATTGTCTATCGCTTCGGGTGCATAAGGGAAAAGCTCCCTCATCTCTTCCTCGCTTCTTACGAAGAACTGTCCGTACGCATATTTCATTCTGTCCGTGTCGGTAACGATCTTTCCGGTCTGAAGACATAAAAGAAGATCGTGAGCATCCGCATCGGAAGCATACGTATAATGCACATCGTTCGTTGCCACCAGAGGAATATTAAGTTCCTGGCTTAAACGGTAAATATCAGGGTTGATCTGTTTCTGAAGGTCGATCCCGTGATCCTGTATCTCAAGGAAATAATTGTCTTTTCCAAAAATCTCCTGATATTCCAAAGCAGCCTTTTTAGCTTCTTCATAAAGATTGAGTGTCAGATTGACAGACACTTCACCCTGAAGGCATGCGGAAAGACAGATAAGGCCTTCGTGATATTTCCTTAAAACTTCCTTATCGACTCTGGGCTTATAATAGTAGCCGTCCTTAAAACCGATGGACACAAGTCTCATCAGATTGTGGTATCCTATGTCATTCTCGCAGAGAAGTACAAGATGATAATATTTGTAATCTCCCGTATCCTTTGTAAATCTCGAGCCCGGCGCAACATAAACCTCGCATCCGATAATGGGTTCGATGCCCTGCTTTTTAGCCTCTTCATAAAAAGCTATACAGCCGTACATCGTTCCGTGATCGGTGATCGCAGCATGCGTCATTCCGAGTTCTTTGACACGTTTTATATATTCTTTTATCTTGTTCGAGCCGTCCAGCAGACTGTATTCGGTATGGACGTGCAGGTGGGTAAAAGCCATTTGGGTTCCTCATAAAAAAAGATACTATAATTTTACCACGATAAAGAAAAGTATAAAAGAAAAAAACATAAAAACCGGTGTGTCAGGTTTCTATGTTTTTATACTTCAAGTTTCTGGATGTCAGCTCCGAGGTTTCTCAATTTCTTATCAAAGTTCTCGTAGCCTCTCTCAATATATTCGATTCCGTCTATATCCGACTGTCCCTGCGCCGCAAGTGCCGCGAGAACAAGCGCCGCTCCCGCACGAAGGTCGGGTGATGTCATGTTTGCGCCCTGGTAATATTCAACGCCGTCTATATACGCTGTGGTGCACTCGTCAACCACTATGTTACAGCCCATCTTCTTAAGTTCGTTGACATACATGAATCTGTTGTCAAAGATCGACTCAACCACGGTGGAGCATCCGTCCGCAAGGCCTAAAGCCACGGAGATCTGAGGCTGCATATCGGTAGGAAAACCGGGATAAGGAAGTGTCTTAACCTGTGTTCTTCTTAATCTCCCTTCGGGTCCGATAACTCTTACCCAGTCATCCGCCTCTTCGATCTTACATCCGATCTCACGCAGTTTCGATGAAATGGAATCAAGGTGGGTAGGGATAACGTTGTTTACAACAACATCACCGTGCGTAATGGCTGCTGCCATCATAAAGGTACCCGCTTCTATCTGATCGGGAATTACCGCATAAGAGCCGCCTCTTAATTTGGGAACTCCGTTGATCCTTATCTTATCCGTTCCGGCACCGGTAATGTGACCTCCGATACCGTTTATGAAGTTAGCGACATCAACGACATGTGGTTCCTTTGCCGCGCCTTCTATTATTGTCTTGCCGGGTGTTAAGACCGAAGCAAGAATGATGTTTATCGTAGCACCGACGGAAACCTTATCCATGTACATTCTGGTACCTACAAGGTCGTTCTTTGTTCCGTCAACAATGATCTCGGATTCGGTGATCTTAACCTCGGCTCCGAGGGATTTAAAGCCCTTCTCGTGCATATCAAGGCCTCTTCCGCCGATATTGCATCCTCCGGGAAGCGGTACTCTCGCCTGTCTGTATCTTCCGAGCAGAGCACCCGCAAAATAGTACGAAGCACGGATCTTCTTAATGCTGGGATTGTCCACTCTGTACTTACTTATGGTTGATGTGTTGATCGAAAGTGTATTGTCGTTGATATAGTCGACCGTTGCACCCAGATTCCTTAATGTCTCAACCATGATAAGCGTATCGTTGACCATCGGAACATTCTCTAATGTAATTGTCTCATCCGTAAGAATGGTGGCCGCCAGGATGGGCAGAGCGGCATTTTTCGCACCGCTTATATCTACCTTTCCTTTAAGGGGCTCACCGCCTCTTATTCTGTAAATTCTCATTTAAAACCTCTAAAATGCAAAGCACGTTTAGCATTATATCCTCAAAGCCGAATTAATTCAAGTAATTCAAAGGATTGACCGGAGTACCGTTCAAAATAATCTCGAAATGAAGGTGAGGACCTGTGGAAATACCCGTATTACCCGAAAGTGCGATCTTCTCGCCCTGGGATACGCTCTGTCCCACGCTTACAAGTACCTTGCTTAAGTGGGCATATCTTGTCTTCGAACCGTCGGGATGCGTGATAAGTACCATGTATCCGTATCCGCCGCTCCATCCTGCTGCAGAGACGGTACCACCGCTGCTGGCCATAACCGTACTGCCTGAAGGAATGGCAAAGTCAACACCCTGATGGTAGGAAGAGCCTCTTCCGCCCGGTGAATTTCTTCTTCCGAATCCCGATGAGATCGAACCGCCGGAAATAGGTTTGATATATGTGGGCGGAACTTTCGTTCCTCTCTCAACAACTTTGGCTATCGCTTCGAGAAGGATCTCTTCTTTTACGATATTTCTGTTTATTGCAGAATCATTCTTGTATGTAACATCACTTACAACCTTTCGATAACCTGCCGAAGGTTCTGTAAGCGTTACCTGCTTGGTCGTATACCAGTCATCGTTATCGATATATATAACGGGAGCTTCATAACTCTCCTCAACGATCTCTCTTCTGGTCCAGAGAACGGAAAGTTCAGGTTCCGGAACAGTGATGATCAAACTCTGTCCCGCACGGATAGTGGAGTTGACATCTTTTAGATAATCGCTGTTTAACTCAACCAGTTCTTCCATCGAATGGCCGACTTTTCTTGAAATTGCCGAAAGCGTATCGCCGGGTTCAACTTCGTAGAGTCTCTGCTGTTCCTGCATCTCGGTAAAAAGAGCAAGTGCCGTGTCGACATCAACTATTTCGCTTCGGGGAATATATGTTTCGGCAACTTCCACCTCTTCAGCGAAACCGATGCTTGTTATTCCCTGTGTGATATCCTTAAAATCGAGGAATTCGATGATCTCCGATTCCGCAATGTCTCTTCCGAATGTATTCTGTGCTCCCGAATCAAAAGAAAGATCGTCATACTGTACGTCTTTTCTGGAAAGTCTTACAGTAAGTGTTGACATTATCCTTTCCTGATTGATCTCGGTAGTTACCTCATATTCGTCGTTTTCGTCATATTTCTCGATGGCTCTGGACAAAAGCTCGTTAACATCGTCAGCGCTTTCAAGGTTGACCGTTGTATTTTTGACCTTGACCATATAGGCTCTGGTCATCGTTTCCTTCTGATGGGCCTTAAGAGTACGAAGGATCTTGTTATATACCTCTTCCTCTTCGTCAACCGATTTATAGATTGCTTCTTCGGCGATTATCTCTTTGTGAAGATCCTCGATCATATAAAGGTCTTTCTGACCCGCTGCGAGTTCTTCCCTTGCCTTTATAACCATCTTCTCGGCTTCTTCAACGCTTTCCACGCTGCCCATCTCTTCTCCGAAAAGCCAGAGAGTGAATTTGTTCTTTCCTTCCGAAGAATAAACGGTGAAATTCGGCAACAAAAACAAGCCTAAGACAAATACAGCTAGGCTTGTTATGATAAATGTAGCTCTGATACGTTTATAATGATGTGTAAAAAATTTCATAACTAACTGATAATTCTCGTACTAAATGATGTGGAAAACGGCAAGCAAAGTAATGATAAGATTTGCCGCACCGAGAATTATCGCAATGGTTACCGCAAGCTTGGTGGATTTAAGCTTTGCATACAGTTCTCTGTTATGCTTTGTGAGTCCTTCTGTCTGGCTCTTAAATTCATCCACAACCACTGCCTGAACGTTTCGATAAACCTTGACATTCTCCTTATGTACAAAGTCGTCAGACTGTCTGAACATTTCGGCAAGAGCCTTCTTGTCCTCTTCTTCCTTCAGCTGACGCGCTTCTTCTTTCTGCTGTTCTTCGAGAAGTTTTCTTTCTTCCTCTTCTCTCTTTAACATCTCTTCCTCTTCGCTCGGACGATTGATCGTTTCGATACCGGAACGGATATACTCGAGATGATCCGCGATCTCTCTGTTCTCTCTTCTGATAGCAAGAAGTGCGTTATCTACACTTGTCTTTACGCTTGTCTTCAATTCATCATTGGAGTTCTTAAGTTCTGCGGTTGTATTCTTAATTTCTTCGCTTGAGGACATCAGTCCTTCAAGTGATGCGTTCATTGTCTCTGCCGAATTCTTAACTTCTTCTGCGCTGAGTTTAAGATCGTCGGCACTTGTTCTAACAAGATCTGATGCATATCTGATATCATCGGCTGTTCCTCTGAAATCTTCTGCGATCTCCTTAACTGCGGCTACAGATCCGGAAACCTCCATCGAGGACTGCTTCATTTCGTCAACGGGAACCATCAGAGTGTTATTGACCGACTCGTTCAACGCGCTTCCGACCGTTGAATCCAGATTGCTTAATGCCTCATCGATGGCTGTGATGATCTCTGCGGAGAGCTGCTTGGAAACTTCCGAGTTCTCGCCTTCTTCACCTTCGCCGTGGCTAACCTGAACCTTGTTGATCGATTCGTCTACCAGTGCATTGATTTTATCTGTAAGCTCGGAATTCTTATAATTGAGTTTGCGCATATCCTGAAGGATCGCTTCATACTGGGCAACCTGCTCCTGGAGGCGGCGCATCTCGTTGGCTTCTGCCTGAGCATTGGCCTTGATCATATCCTGAGCATTTAATTTCTGTGCAAGTTTATCTGTAAAATTATCCATGGAATTATAACTCTCCTTCATTACCCCACAAAATAGTAATCCATAATGCATCATTATGATTTTAGCATTATTTAAGCGTATTTTCAACTTAATTTATTCTAAAAATTCCATGTACAGTTTATAATAAACTTCATAAAAAGTTCACAATTCCGTTCATACTTTTTTCACATCTGGATTATATACTCTAATTAAATCATTTTATTCATTGCCGAACGAAGCAATTCGTCGGCAACTCCTCATTTTTTTAGTATTATTTAATACTTTTATTCATTTTCTCCTAAAGAAAAGACCCATTCCCCGGGTCTTTTCTTTTTTTATATGTCATTTTTCAGTCCATTTTTAAAAATGCCTTCATTAAACATAAAAATGCCGGACTTCCGTTAGGTCGTCCGGCACCTTATCCTTATCATTTTTTACTGCCTGTTGGCTTTCATTTCTCTCTTGTTCTCGTACATTCTGTCGTCAGCCTTCTTAAAGAGTGTTTCTATGTCTTCATTCTCGATCTCATCGAAGTCCGCCATACCCGAAGCTACGGATATCTTCTTCGTCGGAGGAACATCCGCGGTGCGAAGTCTTTCAATCTCTTCCCTGAAACTGTTAAGAAGCTCGTATCTTATCTCGTAATCGGAATTCTTGACTATCGCTACAAATTCATCGCCGCCTACTCTGAATACGGGGCTGTGCTTGAATGTGTTACAGATAAGTTCACTTGAATTCTTGATATAAAGATCTCCTGCTCCGTGTCCGTATTCGTCGTTGATCTTCTTTAAGTCGTTTAGATCGAACATTACGGCCGCAAATCTTAAATCATCCTCGGCAAGATAATGGTTTCTTAACGATTTCTTGGCATTCTCAAATGCCGTTCTGTTCTTAAGGGATGTTAAAGCATCCGTCTGCATGAGTTCGGATAATTTATCATTTAACGCCGTAAGTTTGATGTTGGTTTTATAATGAAGCAGCGACTGAATCATGCAATCCCCGTAATCCTGATAAAACCAATCAAATATATCATTTTTGTTTATTCCCATAACTAAATATCCGACGACGAGAGTTTCGATATACAAAGGCATAACAAAGAATGTTTCATTACTGCCCTCGCCCGAATAATGAGGAACTATTTCTCTTCTGTTAATCATTCCTTCTTCCTGAGGAACATACTCTTGCATGGATGCAATAACCTGCATCTTATCGGCAAACTTGTATTTGGGAAGATTATCTATCTCTTCGTTTCCGATTCGCTCAAGCGTGGGATCCAGCATAATATGAATCGTCGGAACATCTCTCTGAGACGGATCGTAAAATACTTTTTGAAGTTTTCTGGGAAGTGTCGAGAATCTGTTTGATTCCTGAAAAGCACTTCTTAAACTGTATATATTTGCCATTCTGGCATTATTGATGTATTCCTTGCCCACAAGTGCATGGCAGTACTGTCTTCTTAACTCGTCTTCATTTCTCGGATTATCGCATCCGCAGCTCTCACCCGCAATATATTCGGCTTCGATATACTGCTTTTCGGGAACGGTTTTCCCTTCTAAAATATCCGCAATGGATTTCGCGCATAATTTGCCGACAAAATCATATCTTTGATCGACCGTGGCAATCGAAGGATAATAAGTCTTTCCGTTTCTTACATAATCAAATCCCGTAACTTTTATGTCCCCGGGAACATTGTATCCCATCAAATCAAGCTGCATTGCTCCGGAAATCGCAAGAAAATCGTTTGCAAAAATCATGGCATCGGGAAGCTTATCTCTGTCGTTATAATTAGTCCTGATTTGTTCCCTGCATAAATTAACTTCCCAATCGGTGTAAAACACATCGTCCTCTGTAAAAGACAGATTATTTTCTTTTGCAAATTCTTTTACGACTTCAAGTCTTATCTGAGAATCTCCGTTCTCCTTCGGACCTGCAAAAAAAGTAATTTTGCGGACATTGTGTTCATTATAAAGGTGTTCGCAGAGATCTTTCATGCCTTTTTCATTACGAATCAGCAGACTGTAAAAACCGGGATGAGAATCACCGATACAGAAAGTCGGGATACCGGCTTTCTCGCAGTTTTCGTAAATTATTTCTCTGTCTTCGTTGGAATTCAAACCCTGCGAAAAGATAACTGCCGCATCAAAATCCTCAAGATAAGGAAATGAATGGATTGAAATTTCGCTGTTATTGCTTTCAATCGATCTTCCATAGGAATTGGCCGCAAGAAAAACAAACGTATCGGCCGAATCCTTTGGAAGTTCTTCCAAAAAAGACTTAAGAAAAGTAGATACGATATCATAATTCCAGGTGTTGGCAAATACAGCAAATTTTTTCTTCATACAATTCCTCCGATTGTATAAGATCAGATTATCCTTTATTAAAGTATCCCGTATATTCCACCTTTAACGGTGAATCCGGGAATAAATATTCATACAGTTCCACAAAATAATCATCCGTCATGCTCGCAAGATAATCGACAACCATTTCTTCGAAACTCTCGTCTCTGTAATTGTTGATCCTTCTGTACGGCTTTGTAATGTTCTCGATGTATTTTAAGTGGTGTTTATAAAATACGGTGTTCTCATCACCGGATCTTGCTTCTTTTAACAATTCATCATAAAGAGCATCGAACATCGGATAGATCTTTTCCTTATAAACCTTTTCCATGTCTTTGTCTAAATAGATCTTTTGATAATTCTCTTTTTTGGCTAAAGAAAAAGCTTCAAAATAGTCATCATCCATCTTGATGTAGTCTTTACCGTAGCTGTTTTCTATGATGTTGACTATCATGTTGTTGATTATCTCCGCATTCGTGGACCCGATCACGCCGCCCGCGAATTCCTTCTCGGATTCGATCATTCCGAGCTTTCTTGCATCCTGACGGTCCTTGCCTAAATATGCGATAATATCAGAAACTCTGACCACACACCCTTCCAGAGTCGCCGGGATGAGCGACTTGATATAAGATGCGTCGTCATAACTTCTTTTTATTTTATCGTCAAAAATTTCAAAATCATTATAGTAAGACGGACGATATTCTTTGCATTCGAGTTCTCCGTTATGGCAGATAATACCGTCAAGCGTCTGTAAACTTAAGTTTAAAGGAAAAATTGTGGTCAGAACTCTGGCCGAATGAATATTGTGATTAAAATACTTTCCGGTTTCTTTATGAAGGATCTCGCTTAACTTTCTCTCTCCCGCATGACCGAAAGGAGTATGACCGATGTCATGACCGAGTGCCATGGCTTCGATAAGATCACAGTTAAGGTTTAAAACGCTTCCTATGTTTCGGGCGATCCTTGCAACAAACTGAACATGAGTCGCTCTTCTTGAAACATCATCATTTTTGCAAAGTGAAAAGACCTGAGTCTTATCCATGTATCGTACGTAATACGGGCAGTGCATGATCTTTTCCGCATCTCTTACAAATGCGGGACGCCATATGTTTGCGATATCATGATCAGGTTCTCTTCTTACAACGTTTTCGTCTTTGAACGCATAAGGATTGACAAGACCTTCGGCCCTGTCTTCACGGATCCTTTTTTGCAGTTCATCGCTTAAACTATTGTACTTTGCCATCAGTTCACCTTTTATTTTTCTTCGTTTATCTCTGCATTCAGATTCTCTCTTGCAACAGCAAGCATGAGTTTGATCCTGTTTTCCTGATTAACCTTTGTGGCACCGGGATCGTATTCAATGTCAACCGAATTGATCTTCGGATTGACTCTTCTTACTTTGTTGAGCATACCTTTAACCGCCACGTGGCAGGGAAGGCATCCGAAAGGCTGAACACAGATTATGTTCTCATATCCGTGTTCCGCTAATTCGAGCATTTCCGCCGCAAGGTACCAGCCCTCACCCATGCTGTTTACCGTATCGATGATTCCGTCGGCACGTTTCTTTAAGTCGTTAACTCTCTCCGGAGCAGTAAACTGAGGCCATTTTTCAATGCCCGAGATCAAAAGATCCTCGATAAAGAAATAGTATTTCATAACTATTTCCATGATGATCCTCTTTAATCTCTTGCCGCCGTACGCACGCAGATCTTCAAGCGCACCGTTTGTTTTATATGCTCCGAATCCGAGAACGGTCGGAATAAAGTATTCGCAGTCCTGTTCAGTTAAGAATTCTTCAAGATGGTTGTTTCCGGGTACCGAATATTTAAGATACAGTTCTCCGATAACCGCAACTTTTACCTTGGGAACTTTTTTGATCTCTATTCCGGCAAAGGATCTGCAGATCTCGTCAACAGTCCTTCTCATTGCCTTGACCGAGTAATTCTTTGCTTTCGAGAAGCCTTTTGCGAGCTTGTCTATCCACTCATCCAGAAGCTTGTCGGTCTCGCCCTTGTTAACCTCGTAAGGTCTTACCTGATTCGAAACAAGGTTAAGCGCATCGCCGTAGACAAGTGCCGCAGCTGCGGAAAGAAGCGTTACGGGAGATAAAAAGATTCCGGGTGCATATTCCATATTCCAGGTGTTTGCGGAAATAAAAGGAACATTGGGATAACCCGCTCTCTCAAACGCCTTTCTCATCAGGTTAATGTAGTTTGAATCCCTGCACCCGCCGCCGGACTGAGTGATGATCATTGCAACTTTATTGGGATCATATTTACCCGATTCCATTGTTGCGAGCATCTGTCCCGTAATTAAAGAACAGGGGTAACAGATATCGTTATGAACATATTTAAGGCCTTTCTGAATAACATCGGGGCCTTCGTTTTCCATGATGTCAACCTTGTATCCGACTCTCTGGAATACGGGCTGAAGGAGTCTGAAATGAATGGAACACATCATCGGTGAAAGGATAGTGTAGTCCTTCTTCATTTTCTTTGAAAACATGATTTTTTTTACAAAATGGGGGCTTTCGTTATTTTTAGCCATTATCCTTATCCCCCTTTCCCGATTCGATGGCAGCCATAAGACTTCTGAGTCTGATCTTAACGGCACCGAGGTTGGTTACTTCGTCTATCTTTATCTGAGTATAGAGTTTTCCTCTGCACTCAAGGATCTCTCTTACTTCATCCGTTGTGAGCGCATCAAGTCCGCAGCCGAAAGATACAAGATGAACCATGAAGAAATCATCGTTTTCGGCAACGAATTTTGCAGCTGAAAACAGTCTCTGGTGGAATGTCCACTGAGCTATGATATTGGTATTGAATCTGCCTACTTTGTAAGCAACGCAGTCTTCACTTACAACAGCAAATCCAAGTCCCGCTATAAGCTTATGGATACCGTGGTTTACTTCAGGGTCTGCATGATAAGGTCTTCCTGCAAGT
>JAEEGK010017473.1_pt1 | contig 15645 bp, 15 predicted proteins | sample 8958771 | NCBI WGS metagenome assembly JAEEGK01 (sample SAMN16246547, study PRJNA631951) | gut metagenome | biome: gut microbiome; feature: rumen; material: SC-attached | host: Bos | place: Iran: Karaj | collected 2018-10
ACATCGATGCGATCGCCAAAGATGCCTACGAGTACACTTACATGTTCAAAACCGATCTTGAAGACGGTTCAACCAGATCTGCAGGCGACACGGTACTTGCCACGGATAAGGTGCCTGCAGGAACGACCATTTTAGTATCTGTACCTGTAAAGATCTCAAACGCAAAGAGTCCCTACAGGGCTGATAAGCCGGTGCTCACCGGGTATTACAAGGTGATCGATAAGTCAAAGGACATCTCCAAGCTTGTTGTCCAGATAAAAGAGGAGAGCAAACATAAGCTCACAATGCACAACGGCGATGAGATAAAGCTCAGCAGCAGCGATCTTTTAGTGGGCGTTAAGTCCGGAAAGACAATAACTGCCATCGACGAGTCCAACTACGAGATCAAATCCATCACAGGCAACAGGTTCCTTGGAACTGCAACTATTATTGTTGTTGGAAAAGGCAGCTATGGTGGAAGCAAGAAGATCACATGTAAGATCACAGCAAAGAGTCTGAAGTAAATAATTACAAAACACGGTACTGCTGCGGAAGCGATTCTGCAGCAGTACTTTTTTGCAGAAGGTACATTTTTTGGTATATAATTGTTGTGTATCGGCTTTTTTACATTTCGGACAGAAATGTATGAGATTTCACATGGAAAAGAACTATAAAAAATTTCTTAAATTTATAAATTATGTTATACTTAAATAAGGTATAGGGGGCACAATGCGTTTTCGTACAAAACTATTAATAACGTCATTGGCGATAGTGGTCATTCCACTGATCCTCTCCTTTGGAACATATCTGGCCCTGGGCCGCTACCTCATCTACAAGCAGCAGGTTCAGAGCACATCTTCGGGAGTGGACTACGGAATGGTCTCGGATCCGGGAGGAACCTTCGCAGAGCTGACGGATGAGCTGGTAAAAGATATTTACTTGCGGATGCGCTCTGATCCCTTCGTTCTGGAGGACATAGGTTATCTGGAGGAGCTGGATTCAAAGGTCGCTGCCAAGTACTGTTTCGTAATTGTAAAAAAAGATCGCGACATATACTATGTTGCCAACAGAGACAGGGCAAAACCCGTAATATCTGAGCTGCCATCCTACGGCAACAGGGTTGGCGGAATATATTACACCCCCTCGCGGAATCTTGTCAGACAGGTGGATTTTCTTTTCTCTGACGGTTCCCAGGGAAGCCTGTATTTCGTATCGGGCATCAGAACAGCACTTACTACTTCGCTGATAGTATATATGTGCATAGCCATACTGCTGATCCTGACGATCACGAGCCTTTTGCTCACCATGTGGATCGGCAACAGCTTCTTTAAACCGATAGACGAGCTGAATGTGGCCATGCAGCACATCAAGGACGGAAACTTTGACTACATCCTTCCCACGGATGTCAAGGAGAAGGGCGAGATCGGAGCCATGTACCGCAACTACGAGGACATGAGACTCAGACTCAAGGAATCCGCCGAGGAGAAGATCGAGAGAGAGAAGCAGAACAAGGAACTTATAAGTAACATTTCTCACGATCTCAAAACTCCCATCACTGCCATTAAGGGTTACTCCCAGGGCCTTATAGAGGGCGTTGCGGACAGTCCCGAGAAGCAGATGAAGTACATCAGGATAATACACAGCAAGGCCAATGATATGAACAACCTCATCAATGAGCTGACGCTGTACTCAAGTATAGATAACAACAGGATCCCCTACAATTTTGTCAAACTCAATGTGGCAGAGTACTTTGGGGACTGTATTGAAGAGATCGGAGCTGATCTCGAGAGCAAGTCCATCAAGCTCAACTACTCCAACTTCACGGCGCCGGATACCCAGATCGTGGCAGATCCGGAGCAGATAAAGAGAGTTGTGAACAACGTTGTGAGCAACAGCGTCAAGTACCTTGGAAGGGACGACGGCACAGGCCAGATCGACATAAGGATTCTGGACGAGATCGATTCGGTGAGGATAGAGCTGGAGGACAACGGAAAGGGAATCGCCCAGAAGGACATTCCCAATATATTCGACAGGTTTTACCGGACCGATTCCTCCAGGAATTCCAAGCAGGGCGGAAGCGGTATAGGATTATCGATAGTAAAGAAGATCATAGAAGATCATGGCGGCTATATATGGGCTACCAGCCATGAGGGTGAGGGCACCTGCATGCACTTTGTGCTCAGGAAGTACATCGACTATGCGGACGGCTCTGACACAGTAACGGTAGAACACGAAACTTAAAGAAAGCGAGAGAGGGTGTATGAGCAGAATACTTATTGTTGAGGATGAAGAGGCGATCGCCGACCTGGAGAAGGATTACCTTGAACTCAGTGACTTCGAAGTGAAGATTGAGAACACCGGTGATGCAGGCCTTCAGACAGCGCTGGATGAGGATTTCGACCTCATTATCCTGGATCTGATGCTTCCGGGAATGGACGGCTTTGAAGTCTGCAAACACATCAGGGAAAAGAAAGATGTGCCGATCCTTATGGTATCAGCCAAGAAGGATGATATCGACAAGATCAGAGGTCTCGGACTTGGAGCGGATGACTACATCACCAAGCCATTCAGTCCTTCCGAGCTGGTTGCCAGAGTAAAGGCCCACATGGCAAGATACTCAAGGCTTGTCGGCTCAGGCCATGAGAATAATGATTACGTGGAGATCCGCGGCCTCAAGATTGACAAGACCGCAAGAAGAGTCTACGTGGATGATCAGGAGAAGAGCTTCACAACCAAGGAGTTCGATCTTCTTACTTTCCTTGCAGAAAATCCCAACCACGTATTTACCAAGGAAGAACTCTTCAGAAAGATCTGGAACATGGATTCCATCGGCGATATCGCAACGGTTACCGTTCATATCAAGAAGATCCGTGAGAAGATCGAATATGACACATCAAATCCCCAGTACATTGAGACCATTTGGGGCGTAGGCTACAGATTTAAGGTGTGATATGTCTGAATCCATCAGAATAATATATGAGGACGACGATATCCTGGTGAGACAGTACATTTTCTGCAGCTCGCATATATCACTAAATCCGGGAAGAGCACCTATACCCGTACCGCCGACGATCTCGCCGTCCGAGCCTACCGCGACCCAGTATTTATTGCCTTCAGAGCAGTATATCTCCGAAAATCTTCCCAAATCGGGGTCCTCCCATGCTGTCCCTGCGTGATTTGCCCCGAATTCTATAAGACAGCTTCTTATGACAACCTCCACCGCCGAATTGTCTTCCAGCCGTATTTCTCTTATTTTGTATGCCTGTTTCATTATTGTAGTATCATAATTATTAATTATTTTCCAGATCTACGACGAATTTCGTTAAGCCATTCACCTTTATATTTGAAATAGTGCGGTCCGGCAATTGCCGCCAACGCTTTCCATCTCGTCGAGTATCCGTTCTAAGTAATCTGTTGTATTCATTTTCCGCTCCTTTATTTAAGATATTGCCTCAGCCATTCCGGCATATCGGTATCGTTAACGTTCCAAGATTCCAAAAGCTCTTCTTCCGTTTCCCAGTTGTTTTCGTCACCGTCAAAGAATTTCTGGCGGTGGCATTTGTATTTTTCAACGGTATCGCCCTCCTGGCGGTATTCGTTCCAGTAGTAATTCTGCTTGCCGTATCCCTTCCAGGGGTTTGTGTGATAGATGATCATTCGTTCTCCTCCTTTTTCTCGTCTGTATTGAGCATTTTCGCTTCCAAAGTTTTTAATATTTCGTCAAATTCTCTGTCCGTTCTTTCCGCGGCTTCCATACGCTCTGCAAATGTCTTTTTGAGTTTCTTCCTTTTTACAGCGTAGATAACGGTCACAGCCACGGCAAAGATTATTGTAGCCGATACGAACGCGCCGAGAGCTATCAACAGCAATTTTGCCGTATCTCCCTGAATTGCAGCGTTGCCGAGCACCCCCGAAGCTGCCGCCTTACCGCTTAATACTTTAAAGATCTGCGCAAAATCATATTTTTCCATATTCTTTCTCCTTTACTTTTGTATTTTGCCTTTTCTTCGATTAGAGTATCACAGGACAATAAAGAGGAACATTGCTTTGAAATACTGTCCAAACGAAACAACCAACGCATCCCATTGAAATATGAATCTGACGGAATCAGACGAATGGTTTCCATATTAAGACCTTGTACAGTCAGTATACCTCAAATAATTAGATTTTTCAAGCGGTTTTGAATGAAATATACGGATTGTTTACAAGTAAAATCAAAAAGGAGCTGGATAATCTATATGTTGATGCGATGTATTCCATTTTCTTTTATCCCTTAGATTCAATTCATAAAGCAAGCCGCGACGGACAGGGCGGCGACGTCGCCGATACCGTCCCCGAAATAAGCCGGTACAACGCGGCACACGGAAGCGGAAAACGAAAGAGCTTCTTTTTCTATCACTTTCATCATTTCGCTTTGCAAAAGATCTTCGCATCGCGGATAAATGCCGCCTATAACGACAGTCTCGGGATTCAGCAGATCGATAATTACCGATATGCCCGCGCCGAGATACCGCGCCGATTTTTTATATATACCGACAGCTGTCTTATCGCCTTTATACGCCGCATCGGCTATGCTTTTGGCGGTTATATCCGGCAGTTCATCCGGTGTTCTGCAAAACAAAGGTCCGGGCAATCCTGCCGATAAAAGCTTTTTTGCCGCGGTCACGCCGAGCTGTTTTATCCCTCCGCCGCTGCAAAAGCCTTCGAACGATCCGGCTTTGTTATATCCGACGGGGCCTTTTGAGGCAAGCCTTATATGCCCCGCCTCGCCGGCGTTGCCGTTAGCTCCGGAATAAGGCGCGCCGTTTATGATCAGTCCTGCGCCCATACCGGTGCCGAACGTCAGAAACACCATATTGTCACAGCCTTTTCCCGCGCCGTATTTCCATTCCGCAACAGCGCATGCGTCCGCGTCGTTTTTGATCGCGCACTTTACACCGAATTCCTTTTTGATCATATCGCAGATCGGGATATTGTCCCATCCGGGAAGATTCGGCGGCGACAGTATTATCCCGTTTTTTTCGTCGAGCGGTCCGCCGCAGCTTATACCGACGGCGTCCGCCGGAGAAGCGGCGCGCACGGCGTCGAAGATACGCGATATTGTTTCCTTATACCCTTTGGTTTCTATTTTCGTTTTACCGGTCACGCGCCCCGTTTCGTCGCCCGTGACGACGGAACATTTAGTTCCGCCTATATCGATCCCTATAAGTTTCATCAGTTTACCCGAAAAATTCCTTTTCCGCGCAAAGGCATACGGCGTGATAAACGGGAAGATGAAGCTCCTGGACCTTATACGTTTCCGTTTCCGGTACTGCTATACATATATCGCAGACGCTTTTCAGCTTTCCGCCGGTTTTGCCCGTCAGCGCGGCGACCGTCATCCCCTTCACTTTCGCGGCGGGCACGGCAAGGCATACGTTTTCCGAATTTCCGGATGTGCTTACGCAGAGCAGCAGATCGCCGGGTTTTCCCAGCGCGTAGACCTGCTGGGCGTATATCAAAGACGGATCGGCGTCGTTACAGTACGCGGTGATAAGCGCCGTTTCGTTATAAAGCGAGATCGCAGGCAGCGGAGACTGCAGTTTCTCTGCGAGAACGGCGCCGTCGTCGCCGTATTTTTGAAATTCCGCTTTTTCGTTATCGCTTAAAGGTCTGTTGCTGCAAAAACCTTTCATAAGCTCGCCGACTATATGCTGTGCGTCGGCGGCTGAGCCGCCGTTGCCGCAAACGAGCAGCTTGCCCCCGTTTTTACAGCAGGATATAAGTGCGCCGGCAAGTTTGGTTATATCGTCTTTGCAAACCGACAGGGACGGATATCTAACTGTCAGTTCGTCTATCACTTTCGTCGCTTCTTTTTTCATTCTGCTCTCCGGAATACATATTTTACGATTAAATTATAACACCCCGGATATGATTTGTCAACGCGGAAAGCGGGGCGGACCGCGTAATTTTACCGAAAATTTGCATAATGGGTATTGCTTTATCCGACGCCGCGGTCTATAATCGTATCATAAAGCAAAAAAAGGCGGATAAAAGATGGATAAGATATTGTTTGAGCTTGACGGCGAATGGACGCTGTCGTATATGAGTGACCGCGAATATGCGAGTCTTAAAAGAAAACCGCAGTGCGAGGCGGATCTGCCGCCTACGGAAAAACTGTCGGTGAAAGTTCCCGGTATTTTCGGTGAAGACCTTTATCTTAACGGCAAGACCGGCGATCCTTATTATTCGTTAAACATACTCGATCTGCAAAACTACGAGGATACGCATCTTTTCTATTACCGCCGTTTCCCCGCCGTCACGGGTAAAAAGATCTTTCTGCGCTTTGAGGGGATAGACACGTTTGCCGCCGTTTTTATAAACGGCAGTTTTGTCGCCACGACCGACAATATGCTTATCCCTTTCGAGCTGTACGTCCCGAACAGCGCGCTGAAAGAAGATAACGAGATATTCATTCATATAGTACCCGCGTCTGTCGTGAGCAGACTGCGCCCGACGCCTGCGAATTCGGCTTCTCTCGAATACCTTGCCGATATGCTGTATATCAGGCGCGCGCCGTCGCTTTGCGGCTGGGATATCATGCCGCGCATACCTACTGGCGGTATATGGCGCTCCGCTTCTATCGTAAGCAAGACCGACGACGCGATCGCCGACGCTTTCATATATACTGTTAAAGCGGTCGATAACGGAGATTCGCTTTTATATCTGCGCTACACGCTAAATATTGCAAACGGCGGCTGGAAAGACTATTCGATAAGAGCCGAGGGTGAATGCGAAGACAGCCGGTTTTACGCCGAAAACCGCATTTACGGCGTCTGCGGATCGCTGAAAATACACGTGCCGCGCTCAAAGCTGTGGTATCCGAAAAATTACGGCAAGCCGTCGCTCTACGACGTTAAAATAACGCTGTGCAAAAACGGGGAGCCGGTCGACGAATATAAAACGCGCGCCGGCATCCGCACAGTGCGCCTTGACAGAACGAGCACGACCGACAAAGACGGAAACGGCGAGTTCCGCTTTGTGATAAACGGCAAAAAGATATTCTATCTCGGTACCAACTGGGTACCGCTCGACGCGTTCCACTGTAACGATATCAAGCGGCTTGACCGTGCGTTTGAGCTTTTGCTCGATTCCGGCTGTAACGGCGTGCGCTGCTGGGGCGGCAACGTCTACGAAAGCGACAGATTTTTCGATCTGTGCGACGAGTACGGTATAATGGTCTGGCAGGATTTCGCAATGGCGTGCGGAGTTTACCCTCAAGAGCAGGATTTTTACGAGATGATAAGCGTCGAGGTGCGCGCGACCGTAAAACGTCTGCGCAATCACGCGAGTATCGTGCTTTGGGCGGGAGATAACGAATGCGACTACTCGTATATGTACGGCAGCGGCGTAACGCTCGACCCGAACGGAAACGTTATAACGCGGCGCGTGATACCGGAGATACTGAACGCCGAGGATTTTTCGCGTCCGTATCTTCCCTCCTCCCCGTATATCGACAAAGAGGGGTTTGAATCGGGCGGAGGAGACGGCTGCGGCGCGTTATCAGAAGATCATATATGGGGGCCGCGCGACTACTATAAAGGAAAGTATTATAAAAGCACGGTCTGCCATTTTGCAAGCGAGATCGGTTATCACGGCTGCCCCTCTCCGTCGTCGCTTTCAAAATTCATATCAGAAGAAAACCTGTATCACTGGTACGACGAAAAGATACTGCAAAATGAGGGCAGATATACGTCGAACGCCGAATGGCGCGTACACGGCGCCTCGCCCGAGATAAGCGAAAACGCGCCGTTTGCATACCGCACCGCCCTTATGGTAAACCAGATAAAAACGCTGTTCGGCGGCGTGCCGGAAGATCTGACCGATTTTACATTTGCGAGCCAGATATCGCAGGCGGAAGCGATGAAATTTTTTATCGAACGGTTCAGACTGTCGAAATGGCGGCGCACGGGCATAATCTGGTGGAACCTGATCGACGGCTGGCCGCAGATATCCGACGCGGTCGTGGATTATTATTACGGCAAAAAACTCGCGTATCACTACATACGCCGCGCTCAGCAGCCGGTCTGCTTCATGTTCGACGAACCGGAGGAGTGTGAAGGCAAAACGTGCGTAAGGCTCTGCGGCGTAAACGACCTGCAGAAAGACGCAGACTGTGAATACCGTGTTTACCGCATAGGCGTACTTTCTCCCGACGCGCCCGAAGATTTCGGAAAAATAAAGATCGCAAACGGCGTTATAACGCTTAAAAACAACGAAAGTGTAACGGCGGCTTACGTCGATTTTACAGATCACGCGTTTTATCTTATCGAATGGGAATACGGCGGCGAAACGTACCGCAACACGTATCTCTGCGGCGATCCGGTGATAAGCCTTGAAAAATACAAAAAAGCGCTCGATATAACGGGAATGAACGACTTTTCGGAATAAAAAAAACGGACCGCAGCCCCGGGCTGCGGTCCGTTTTTCGTTCATGGCGGCGGTAATTTCGCGGTCATTTGTCCGCCGTCGTTTGAAGTGTTTTTTAATAAAGCGCTCTGTACAGTGTCGTGAGCACGTTCGTGTCGGTTATTTTTTCGTTCGATATCACAAGAAGTCCGTCGCTTGTCACCGTAACGGCTTTGCCCGCCTTTTCGACCGGGGCGTTTGCTTTTACGTATTTTACGCCGTAGTGATCGTATTCTGTCTCGCCCGCGCAGTCTATACCGAGTATTTTCAGCGTGTCGACCGGAAGATAGAAATCATAACCGGTCGCCAGAAGCGTCGTTTTCGTGCTGTCGCCGAGCTTCGTGAGCTTGCCGTTTATATATGCGTAATATCCGTTTGATTTGAAGACCGCCATATCGGATGTCAGGCACGCGGGTATCTCCGCCTTCGTCTCCTCCGTCGTGAAACGGTAGCAGAAACGCGCGTCCGGCGCGGCGTCGCCTTTATCGAGGAAGCACATTATTTCGCCGTCGTTTACCGAATTGTCAGCCCATTTGAAATCGAGGAGCTTTCCATTATAGCCTATGAGCGAGGCTTTGATTTTTATCTGTATCGTCTTTCCGTCGACCTTGTATTCCGCGTCGCCGACTTTTTCAAACTCCCAGCCGTCCTTGAATTTTTCGACCGAGGCTTTGCCATCCGCGTCCGATCTGTTTATGATATAGTCGAAGCCATACCACCCGGTCTTTTCGTCGTTATCCGATTTTATGAACAGATTCATCCAGTTGTCGCCCTCGCGCGGCGTGATGTCCGCGGCGCATTCCGCCATAAAGTACAGATATTCGTTATCGGAGCTTATCTTTGCCGTAAGTATATCGTTTCTCCCGGTCGCGTTTATGTATCTCAATTTTCCGACGTTTGAGACGTGGTCGCGCTTTACCGTATCTCCGTAAACGTCGCGGAATTCCGGCCCCACGGTGTACCATTGCACGGCGCTGCCGTCAAGGTCTATCGTGCTCTGACCGAAAGCCGCCTCCGGCGGACGAGAGCCCTTGTATTTTCTGACGTTCATGACCATCTGATAATAGTAGTTGTCCTTGAAGCCGCCCGTCATCGGCTCTATGTCTCTTGAATATTCGGCGTTGAAGTTGTCGCAGTAAGTATTTTTCAGATTGCCGCCCTTTGCGGACGTATATTCGCCCGCCATACGTTTCCCGGCGCCCTCGTAGCGTCCCGCCCACCATTCGTTCCAGCCGGTTATCATAATAAGCTCGGGGTCTTTTTTGATGGCGTGATCGAAGCATTCCTGGAAAGCAAGTCCGAGACCGCTCGTCTGCGGATAAAGACCGAAGCCCATGTTCCAGTCGCCCTGAGCGAGCTCAAAGGGCTCGCCGGTCTTTTTGGTGTAGCTTCTGCCGGCGTCGGTGCCGTAGCTTCCGTCAGCCCAGAAGCCGCACATGACCACCATTTGCTCGACGACACGCTTGCCGTCGTCCTTGCGGAAGCCCGGCTTCTGCGGATACATCGAAGCCCACGGCCAGCAGTCGTAGCCGCTTTTGTTTTTATACCAGCCGTAACCGAATTCCTCGGCTTCCGTTGCCCACGAAATACGTATCGTAAAGAAATCCTTCTGCTCCTCTGATATATCGAAAAGCGAGGATATGAACATAAGCACCGGTTTTCCGCGCCATTTGAACCATATATCCTCATACAGATTCGCTTTATACAGGTCGTTCCATATCGCGTCGAATTCCTTTTTGTCCGTGTCCTTCAATATAAAGCAGACGTCGGGCGTTTTCAGGCCCTCTTTTCTCATTTTCGTCCATACGCGCATTACCGCCTCGTAGTTCGTTTTGTAAAGCGGACCGTTCGTCGCGTCGAAATAGACGAAATCAACACCCGCCTCAGCCAGCATCGCGCCGTGCTTGCGCAGGACCCATTCGTCGTTTGTACAGTAGTAGCCGAAATACGGCTGTCCCCAGTAGTGGATGCTTCCTATCTCGCCCTGATTTATCGTTTTCCATACCTGATCCATACCGCCTTTTTCGTAAGACGTCGTATGGTCGTATATCGGTCTGCCCGTATTCACCTCCTCGTGCCAGAGGAAGTAGAATATGCCGACCTTTTTTTCGTTCGGCGCGACGCCGGAATACGTTATCTCTCTGCCCACGTCGTCGAACGCAGTCCACGTGTCGGCGTGAACGTCGCGCGTGTTCTGCTTTATGCCGTCGTTTTCGCCGCTTATAACAACCGTCTTCATAAGACCGTCGCACGAATAATCGGTTATAACGGCGTCCTGCGGCAGTATATGGCTCCACAGGTGGAAATATCCGCATTTCGGGATCTCTTTGTCGACCGTGTCTTTAAGCTTGGTTTCGGTCTCGCCCGGCTTGTAAAGTCCGTAGCTTTTACCGTCGATCTTAACGACGGCGATCTCGTGATAGTCGGCGCCGCCGTAAACCGTTATAGTGTTCGACACGGGATCGTCGACGATCTTTATCTTCTCTCCCTCGGATACGTCGATACCGCTGTCCGTATACATCGTTTCGGGCCATTCGCCCATCCTCATACCTATTTTGGTGTTTCTAATTGCGAGCCATATACCGGTATGCGCCGTCGGGTCGTTCGTCGGCTCGGCGAGCCTTAAACCGATGAATATCGTAAACCACCTGTACTCACCGTTTTTGGCGGGGTTTTTGATCGTGAACGTGTACGTCGACTTTTCGGTATCGGACGACTTATATTTTGTGTAAACGCCGCCGACGTCGTTCTTCGGGTACGTTATCGTTCCGTCCTTTGGTACGACGTTTCTGACAAAGCCGAAATAACCGTCCTCGGAGCCGCCGTTTTTGAATTCGACGCTCGTGCTCTTAAACTCGGTCTTGTCTTCAAAATCATAATCCTCAAGCGTTATTTCAGTATTGAGGCTGTATTCGATCGCGGGCGCGGTCGTATCATCCGGCTCCGTCGTCACCGCTTCGGTCGCCGTTATATCCGTCGTCGTCTCAGACGTGCCGCCGCACGATACGAGCGCCGTTAAAGCGAAAAAAGCTGACAGAAAATAACATAAAAGTCTTTTGATTTTCATATATGCCTCCTCATTATCCGTTATTTTTCTTAATTGATCCGCCGGACAGGAAGCCGCTGATCAGACCGCGGAAATCCCCGTTTCCGGAAGCTTCGAGAAAGAACCTCCCGACTGCCGTTTCACCGTCTGTTTTCCGTGCGACGCCTATCACGCACGGCGCCGTGCTGCGGTAACCGATCCTTATGCAGTTGAAAGGAGCGCCGGCTTTCACGTCTGTCAACGTGAACTTTACGGTTCCGTCCGAATAATACATACCGTCCCTTTCTTCATATTTACCCGATACCTCGTATATTTTCCCCTCCGCGGTCACGGCTTCCGTATCCGTAACGGGCACGCTTTCCGTATCCGTAACGGGCGCGGTTTCGGTTCCGCCCCCGCATGACGGCAGTGTTATGAGCGCCGTTGCGGCGAGCGCCGACGCGAGAAACTTTTTTATTGTTTTTGAAACGTTCGTTTTCATACGGCGCCCCTCAGTCATCTTATTCTCCATTATGTATTTTACCATATATTTTCGGTATCGTCAAGAGCGTATCATGTATGAGCGGTTAATTTTATGATAAAGAAAACGGCGCCGCCCGCGCGGTGCCGTTGCATATCAAGTTTTATTCGGTCTTCATCGGGAAAAGCCTGCAATATAGCTTTTTTCGTAGTTTGCAAAAATAGCTACTATTGTTCACTCTCTTTTATCCTGTTTCGATTCAAACATTTTTATCCTCCGGGGTCTCTCTATCGAGTTCTATTTCGACTCAAACCAGAGGCTTTTTTCTGATTCGATTCGGAATCAAATTAGAATCTTCCATCTTCTTCTGATTCAGAACTCTATCTCCTAATTCGGAGTTAAAACAGGTAAATACGGAATATCTTCGTCGTTTTCTCTCTGAATTCTGATTTTATCGGATCTTTTTCGGATAAGAAAAAGACCCTGTGAAACACAAGGTCTTTGTTGGATTTATTTGGATTTTTCTCTTTAATTCTTTCTCGATTCAGATTCGGAACAGGATAAAATGGAGTGAACTTTTTGACGGGAAAGAGGATAAAGAGAGGTGGATGGAGACATGTGGCTTACTCCCATTCAGTCAAACGTTGTCGCGTCACGATCTCCAGAGGCTGTGGAGGTTGCAGTACGCGTATACCGCTTCGACCTCGTCGCCCTCGCAGATGCTGAAGCAGACCTTCGGCTCGTCCCCGGGGTTCAGGGCCTTGCGCTGATTGCCCGCCTTGGTCTTGAGGGAGACCCATTCGATATAGTGCTCCGGGAGCATCGGGTGCGGAGCCGAGCCGACGGCGACCCTGACGGTCGTTCCGTCCACTTCGACAACGGGCACGTGCTTCTCGACGGAGGCGTCGGTAGATGAGGGGATGATCTCCTGCATCGGTTCGCCGCAGCAGATCACGGGAACGCCGGTCTTTTTGACGATGGCGATGATCTGGCCGCAGTGTTTGCAGCGGTAGAACTTCATTTCCATGGTGATTATCTCCTTTTCTTATCGGGTGATCTCATTATATCAGACGGAGACTGAATTGTCACCCTTTTTCGCGGGAGACGGCGATTGCCCGCCGTTATTTCAGCCCGAGCCCGTCCTTGAATGCGCTGCCGACCCTGCCGCCGACCCTGTAGTAGCCGTGGGTATAGGGATCGAAGGCGATCGCCTCGAGCGCGTCGACGTCGACCGTGCCGTCCTTCATAACGGCTTCCTCAACGGAGGTGCGAAGGACCCTGCCGATAACGCCCATGCCGGTAGCGTCGTTCTGGTACTCGATGAGCTCGCACTCCATTGCGATGGGCAGCTCGTTGATGATCGGCGCGTCGACAAGCTCCGACCTGGTGAAGGTCATGCCGCTCTTGCTGAACTTCCCGGGATCCTTGTTGCCGCTGACCACGCCGAAGAAGTCGGCCTCGACGGTATGCTTCGCGTCCGCGATGTGGATGACGAAGCCTCGCCTTGCCTTGATGTTCTGCACGGTCCTGTGCGTCTCCATAAGGTTCAGCGCGACCTTGTCGCGGTCGAGCATGGTACCCCACGCGGCGTTCATCACGTCGACCGTGCCGTCTTCGTTAAAGGTCGAAATGAGCAGTACGGGCATAGGGAAGATGGCCTCGGTGGTTTTGATCTGCTGTTTCATTTTATTATCCTCCTAAAATCATTTGGTCGTTTCCATATCGGCTTTTCGCAAATCGCGTCCAGTGATCCATGAGTATAGCACAGACCGCGGGATCATACAAGACGATCCGCCGCATCGCTCTTGTTGAAATAGCCCGGCGGTTATGGTAAACTAAGCGGTACAAACATAAGTTCTGCTGAAAAAGCGGGAAGCTCCGTCCCCGGGCGGAGACGGAAAGCTTTGAGGGGAAACGGCTCCGAACGTAAACGAGCAGGGTGTGTTCTATGAAAATACAGGATAATGACGCTTTCTATGAGTTTATAAAACGCTACGATCCCGACGATGAGTATCATCTGGTCGGCGAGGTCTTGTACTATCTTTTGCGCGGCGACAAGCCTTATGAGGGGGTGAGCTCTCACAGGGAAGCGCTGCGTTTCGTCTTTGACCTGCCGGTGAAAGACAGCATAGAGGATAAGGAAAAAGCACGGATGACGTTCGGTGACGAATTGCGGATAAGCTGCTCCCTTTGGTCTGTGACGTCGATAAGGCAAAGCCTTCGCCGCTGGATCCGCAGGTGTTTTTTTACTGCCCGAATATCGTGAGGACCGATCATTACGGCAACGCCTTTTACGACGCCGCATGGGTACCGAACGACGAGAACTTCGGGACCACGGTCCCCTACTGGTATGCTTTGATGGAGCCGATCCACGGCAGAAGGAACAAGCCGGAGGACTTCAAAAAAGTGAACGAGGTCCTGTTCCCGAACGGTGAGGACCGCGAACGGCTGGACGCGCTCTGCCTGACCGTCTATGACAAAACGCTCGGCCGCTTCGTCGTCATCACGGCGGCGGCGGAGCTCTCCGAGCCCGAAAAAGCAGCCCCCGGCGGCGGCGGAAAGACCGCGGGGACCGGGGAAGAAAAGACGAGCGATCCCGGGCGGTTTTATGATATGACGGATAGAAAAGAAAGCCGCCGGGACCGGCTATGAAAAAAAGAGGGGGATCCCATGGATCACATCGAAACGGACGAATATCTGATCAGATTGCTTGACCGAGATAACGAAGAGGAATTGCGGGAGCTCCAGCGGCTGCGCTATAAGTTCCTGCTGCAGAAATTCGATGAAAGGAAGAACGACCGGGACGGGCTGGACGACGACGGCTGGGACGCTTTTTCCGATTCGATCCTGGCCATTGAAAAAAAGACCGGCCGGATCGTCGGCACCTATAGGGTGGCCACGGAAAAGACGCTGCGGGGAAGGCCGTATAAATCCGAAGAGGAGTTCGACATCTCGTCTCTGAAGGCGGATCCCGACGGCGTCATCGAGGCCAGCCGGGCGGTAGTCCATCCCGAACACCGGAACGGCGGCATAATCGGTCTCCTCTGGCGGGGCGTGATCTCCTATGCCGGGGATCGGCAGCTGCGCTACATCTTCGGCACCTGTTCTCTGCACGGCACGGATCCCGGCGCCCATATCATGTGCACTTCCGTTCTGAACCGGCAATACCGCTCCGACAAGCACGACGTCCGGGCAACGCATAACGCCTTTGCATACGGGACCGAGCAGGATCCGGCCATGTCCAAAGCGAGCATTCCCGGTCTGCTCCGGGCATATCTCATGATCGGCGCCAGGGTCTCGCAGGACGGCTTCATCGATTACGAATTCAACTGCTGCGACGTGATGATCATCCTGGACCGTCTGAACATAAACGAAAGGTTTTTCAACCGATTCCTGTGCTGAGAGACCCGGAAGGAAGACGTGAGGGGATCACGGCTTACGTATCATAATTTCCCGTTTGCCCGAATACCGCAAAACGGGATCTGCGGTGGTGAATATTATGGAATACAGGATCGAGGACCTTACAGGGGAAGAAGCCGCCCGGATCGGCGGGAAGATCGTTGAGATCGTTCCTCACGAGGTTGACGCGGATGAAGAAACTTTCGTTCTCAAGGTCGAAAACGAAAACGGCGAGATCATCGGCGGATGTATTGCGGAGGCCTATGAATACCATTGGTCGAGAATGTTCCTGGACATCCTCCGGGCGGATGAA
>JAEEGK010017477.1_pt1 | contig 15643 bp, 14 predicted proteins | sample 8958771 | NCBI WGS metagenome assembly JAEEGK01 (sample SAMN16246547, study PRJNA631951) | gut metagenome | biome: gut microbiome; feature: rumen; material: SC-attached | host: Bos | place: Iran: Karaj | collected 2018-10
GAACTTCTCGCCCCAGCCGTTGAAGCAGAAGTCGAGGAGAAGTGTTGAGTGTTGAGTGTTGAGAGGTGAGTTTTGAGGGGTGAGCGGGGACTCCCCGACAACGGTGATAAAGCCGTGGTCGCGGGCCCAGGTGTCGTTGTGGGGGATGTCGTCAACGATGATGACGGGTTCGCGCTTTTCTATCTCGCGCTTCATCTCTTCGTAGACGGCAGTGATTTCGGACAGGATGGGAGCCCAGTCCGTACCCTCGTGGGGCCACGTCAGCTGCACGGCGCTCTGCGGTTCCCATTCGGCTGGCATACGTCTGTTTTTCGTTTTCATAGGTGCAAAGATAAGAAATTAATTGAAAATTGAAAATTGAAAATTGAAAATTTTGCTGCCGCCATGAGAAAAATTTAAAAATTAAAGAATTAAAAAATGAAATAATTATCAATTATCAATTTATTTCGTATCTTTGCATCGTTTTATGATGTTAGAACTGCATAATGTGACAATTGGCCAGCATATCCGGGCATTGTCCCTGACAGTCAAGGACGGCCAGCTGGTGTGTCTCTCGGGTCAGAAAGACTTGGGAAAGACAAGGCTTTTACGTGCTATACTGGGTTTTGTGCCCATTGACGGCGGTCATATCAGCATTGACGGTGAACTGCTGACAGCGGGTTCGGCACCTTATTTCCGCCAGTACACGGCTTACGTGCCACAGCATCTGACGCTGCCCGAGGGATACCACGGGGTGCAGACGGATTATCTGCATCTGCTGGAAAAAGCCGTCAAATCTGAGAAATTGCTGATTCTTGTCGACGAGCCGCCACATCCCCTTAGTGAAGAAGAGGCAACCATGGTGGACAACCTGTTGCGCGAAGCAGCCCAACAAGGGGCTGCCGTGCTGGCTGTCAATTCACGAATCCCTGAAAACCGTGTGCAACTATGATAGTGATTAAGATACTGATTCTGATAGTCATGGTGCTGTTGCTGCGCAAGGCGTTCTACGTCTGGCGGCGAGCGTTGGCCACCTTCCGTCGTGACAGGCAGGAGCATAGTACGCTGTGCGAATACCTGTTGGGAAACGGTGCCAAGGAGTGGGAGACGTATCTGCCCTTCCTGCGCCATGCTGCCGTCAGGGCTTTCCAACCTCTGCTTGGACAGTGGAAACAGTTGCTGGCACTTGTGGCAGTTCTCTTGATTCTCGTTTTGATTCAACTGATGATATGAAAAAACTGACATTGCTGCTGACGGGTCTGCTGATGCTTTGCATGCAGGCTTGCGGACAGAAAGATACGCGGACGACACAGGCTGCCGACTACTGTCAGGTCCGTGTCCCCGACAACAAGAACGTGAAACCACTGCGGCGCTATGCCTACCAGTCGTGGTATTCTCTGCAGATGCGCATCCCTATGGCTGTGGCTTGGTATCTGACGGGTGAACACACCCAGGGCAGTCACCAGCGTAAGGATCAGGCATTCCATCCCGATGACGATATTAGCAATCCCGTGACGACCTACGATTATATGCAGACCGGCTATGACCGTGGACACATGTGTCCGGCAGGTGACAACAAGTGGAATGCCCAGGCGCTGGACGAGACTTTCCTCCTGACGAATGTCTGTCCGCAGAATCATAACCTGAACAAAAACGACTGGAACGACCTGGAGAAACTCTGTCGTCGCTGGGCACGCAAGTATGGAAAGGTGTTTATTGTCTGCGGTCCTGTGCTGCGTGGTACAGAGCACAAGCAGATAGGCCCGCGTCAGCGTCGTATCACGGTACCGGAGGCTTTCTACAAGGTAGTGTTGCGTATGGGTAAGAACCCTGCTGCCATTGGCTTTGTCTACGACAACAAAGGCAAGCACCAACCTATGAAGCAGGCTGTGCGCAGCGTCGATGAGATAGAAAAGCTGACGGGCATCGACTTCTTCCACCAGCTGGACGACAGGACGGAGTTGGCGGTGGAGGCCGAGGCTGACCTCGCCGACTGGTAACGTCGGAGACCTCAGTACGTCCCCTCCCTGCCAGAAGAGACAAGCGTTTATCGGGTGAAAAATGAAAAAATTGTTACCGCACCCAATAATTTTCAATTTTCGACTTTCCATTTTCATTTTTTTTTGTACCTTTGCAGCCCAAACGAACTAAATTCAGGAAAAAATGGGTGGCTTCTTTGGCACAATCTCGAAACAGAGCTGCGTAAACGACTTGTTTTACGGGACAGATTACAACTCGCACTTAGGTACAAAACGCGCCGGACTGGTGACATTCGACGAAGAGAGCGGATTTCACCGCAGCATCCACTCGCTGGAGCGCAACTATTTCCGTTCACGATTCGAGGACGAGCTGGACTCGTTCAAGGGACATCAGGGTATCGGCGTCATCAGCGACACTGACCCGCAACCCATCATCGTCAATTCCCACTTGGGGCGTTATGCGGTAGTGACGGTAGCCAAGATCAACAACCTGCGCCAGATAGCCGACGACCTGCTGAAACAGCGTATGCACCTGAGCGAGATGTCGGCCAACAACATCAATCAGACGGAACTGGTGGCACTGCTCATCAATATGGGGGACACGTTTGTGGAAGGCATCAATCTGGTATATCAGAAGATAGAAGGCTCGTGCTCGATGCTCATCCTGACCGAAGACGGTATCATTGCCGCCCGCGACTTCCTGGGACGCACACCCATCGTGATAGGCCAGAAGCAGATTCACCGTCTGACACCCATCGGCACCGACGAGTTCCTGCAGGCATATGCCGTATCCAGCGAGACGACGAGCTTCCCCAACCTCGACTACAAGGTGGTGCGCGACTTGGGACCGGGCGAGATTGTCCGTCTGCGTGCCGACGGCATCGAGGTGATGCAGAAACCCTTTACGCGGTGCCAGATATGCTCGTTCCTGTGGGTCTATTACGGCTTCCCCGCCAGCGACTATGAGGGCATCAACACAGAATATGTGCGCGAGAAGAACGGTCGCCTGATGGGTGAGAAAGATACCGACGTGGAGGCCGACCTCGTGTGCGGCATTCCCGATTCAGGCGTGGGTATGGCGTTGGGCTATTCACACGGCAAACAAGTGCCCTACAAGCGTGCTGTACTGAAATACACGCCGACATGGCCTCGCTCGTTTACTCCTGGCAACCAGAACCGTCGTGACCTGGTGGCCAAGATGAAGCTCATCCCCAACCCGGCGGTCTTGAAGGACCAGCGCATCGTGTTCTGCGACGACTCCATCGTGCGCGGCACCCAGTTGCGCGACAATGTCCGGACCTTTTTCGAGAACGGTGCCAAGGAGGTGCATGTGCGCATTTCGTGTCCTCCGTTGGTCTATGGCTGTCCGTACATCGGTTTCACGTCGTCGAAGAGCGACATGGAGCTGATTACACGCCGCATTATCAAGGACTTTGAGGGCGACGACAAGAAAAAGTTGGAGCTGTATGCCAAGACGGGTACGCCCGAATACCAGCGTATGGTCAACGAGATAGCTCGCCGCCTGGGGCTGACCAGTGTTAAGTTCGCCACCATCGAGGACCTGATAGCCTCCATCGGCCTGCCTAAGGAGCGTGTCTGCACCCACTGTTTCGACGGTAGTTCGTACTGTCACGAGCGCCACGGTGAGGAGTGGTTCACGTAATTGGACTTTTCGTATCTTCTATGTTGCTGAATTAGAGTCGCGTAGATGGCTTTTTTAGAAAGGTTTAAATTACTTATAAAAAGGTGTTTCTTAGGAATTGCAATGATGATTCCCGCCGTAGCAGAAGCACAGGTTACTGGTACGGATGTCATGATGGGCGACACTCTGCAAGAGGTGACAGTCTCGTCGCACTCTGCCCAAAAGCGGATGGACGAGGTGCAGATTGGCGTGGAGAATATCGAGGTGTCTTCGCTGGCCAAAATGCCGTCACTCTTTGGTGAGCGGGACTTTATCAAGGGTTTACAGTTGCTGCCGGGCGTAAAAAGCGAAAGCGAAGCCTCGGGCGGTTATCAGGTGCGTGGTGGAAAGGCTGCCCAGAACCTGATATTGCTGGATGGGGCTACCGTCTATAATGTCGGCCACATGATGGGACTGTTTTCTACGTTCAACGACGATGCTATGATGGGAGCCTCGCTCTACAAGGGACTGTTGCCTGCCCAGCTTGGCGGTGGCACGGCCTCGGTATTTGACATCAGCACCCGTTCGGGCAGTCTCACTGACTATCACTTCGGTGGCACCATTAGCCTGCTGTCGGCCAAGGTCGTGGCCGAGGGTCCCATCAAGGAGGGACGCTCGTCGTTTCTGGTTGCGGGGCGCCGTTCCTACTTGGATATCTTCCTGAAAGCGACTGACAAATATCGCGACAACACCCTCCGCTTCTACGATGCGAACCTGCGACTGAACTTCCGGCTGGGCAGCAAGGATGTATTGTCTCTGTCGTTCTTTCGAGGACGTGACGTCATGGGGCTGGAGGATCTGATGCGCATGGAGTGGGGCAACACCACGGCTACGGCCAACTGGCTGCATACCTTCAATGACCACCATTATGCTAACACGCAACTTATCTATAGCGACTTTGTGAGCGACACGGGCATCGATGTTCTCAATACCTATTACACCATGCGTGGCTTTATCCGCCATGCCACCCTGCGCCACCAACAGTCTGTCAAAATGCAGAAGCACCGTCTCGTCTATGGTTTTGAGTCCACGTACCTGCAACTGATGTCGGCAGAGTGGGACATCAACCTGTTGCACCAGCGCGAGAAGCGTAATGCCTGGACCAATGCCCTCTGGCTGAACGACGAGTGGCAGATGGCTCCGGGCTGGCAACTGTCTGCAGGATTGCGCTTCCGGACATTCTCGGCTTTGGGCGGTGCACCCTATTATCAATTGGACAGCGATGGCAACATTACGGAAACACTGAATCCGAATGGCTTCGTCAAGACCTATGCCGACATAGAACCTCGCCTGAGCGTGAAGTGGACCTTGTCGCCGCAGCACAGTCTGAAGTTTGGCTATAGCCGCACGTCGCAGGACATCCATGCCGTCAGTGGCTCGTCCATGTCGATGCCCTTTGACCGCTATACCATGACCAGCAACATCGTCAAGCCCGAGCAGGCCGACCAGGTTGCCATAGGATGGATAGGCATGACGCCGGAAGGCGATTACGACTGTACAGTAGAAGGCTATTTCAAGAGTATTCGCAATGTATATGACTACCGCGACGGCAAGACGTTCTATTCTGAGATTGAGATTGAGCGACTGCTGTTGGGGGGCAAAGGCCGTGCCTACGGCATGGAGTTTTGTGTCCGTAAGAACAAAGGACGACTGACGGGATGGCTCAGCTACACGTTGTCGTGGTCGGAGAATAAGATTGACGGCATCAACGGTAACCGTTGGTACACGGCTTCGAACGACCGTCGCCACGACCTGTCCCTCGTCGGCGTCTATCAGTTGTCACCTTCATGGGAACTGTCGGGTGTCTGGCGTTATAATACCGGACAGGCACTGACAGCTCCCAGTGCCAAGTACGACCTCAACGGCACCACCTACTATTATTATAATGAACGTAATGGCTATAGGGCACCAGCCTGTCACCGGCTGGACCTCAGTGCCAACTACTCTAAGAAATCGGCCCGGTTCACCCGCACCTGGTCCTTTGGCATTTATAACGTCTACTCCCGCTACAACCCCTTCATGATTCGTTTTGTCAACGACGACAAGAGTCCTACCGGCACCATCTGCCAGAAGATAGCGCTTTTCGGCATCGTTCCTTCCGTTTCGTTTACTCTTAAATACTGACTTGTCATGCGAAAGATACTGTTCTATATCCTCTTGATAACGTGTGGACTGACAGCCTGCAAGAAGGAGATTGACTTCGACTACAACGAGATCGATCCTATTGTGGTGGTCGAGGGACGGGTGACCAACGAAGGCACGGAGGTCATGATTACCAGGAGCCGCAGCATGACCGACAGCGTCAGGGGACGCTGCATTCCCGGTGCTATGGTCACCGTCAGTGCTAACGGCGTGAACGAAACCATAGCCTACGACCCGCAAGCACAGGTTTACCGTTCGTCATTCAAGGGCATGGCAGGAGAAACCTATCGCTTGACCGTCGATTTTGAGAATCAACACTACGAAGGGACGGCTACGATGCCTGCTGCCGCTCCTGTCATCTCTTCTGAATACCTGTGGTACCCTATGCTTGACGACCGTATGGTGGTCTATGAGTTATGGGCTACAGACCCTGAACCCACCGAGCGCAACTATTACTGGTATCGCATGGACCGTGTGACGCATCATCCGCATTTCAAGGACAGAAAACACCTCGCCCCCTATCGGTGGGGAGCCATCGACGACCGCGGCGATCCGCAGGGGATGGTGCATTTCGGCGTTTACTGTATGTCAGAGCGTATGGCTGAGGAAGACGAGGAAGAAAACTGGGATAGAATACTCTACGAGGGCGACACCATCACCTTCCAGTTGATGCCCATTGACCGTGTTTCCTTCGACTATTTCACTTCTCTGCGCGCCGGACAGAGTGGGGGCGCCAACCCACGTAGCAACCTTTCTGGCGGTTGCTTGGGCTACTTCACGGCGGGCTGTGTAACGAGGGCCGACACCATGGTCTTCCACTACGATTCCATCAAGCCTCACGCTACCATACAATTTGACTATGGAGAATAGCAAACAATAAAAAAATGTTTTTTTATTTGTTTCTTTGCTCACTTATTCTTCCACCTAAAGGTAGAAGCGAGCAAAGCTCGTAGCGTACTTTTGACTTCGTCGAAGGGTACTCACGTTCGAAAGAAAAAATAAAAAATGTTTTTTTATTTGTTTCTTTGCTCACTTATTCGTACCTTTGCAGCTGAAAAAAACTTTTTAGCGTGAAAATAAAGCAAGTGCTGAGCGCCCTTGAACAATTCGCGCCTCTGCCCTTGCAGGAAAGCTGGGATAATGCTGGCCTGCAGGTAGGACTGACAGAGGCGGAGGTTTCAGGGGCATTATTGTGTCTGGATGTCAACGAGCAGATTGTTGACGAAGCCCTGCGCAAGGGGTGTAACCTCATTGTGAGCCACCATCCCCTGCTGTTTCGCGGTTTGAAGCGGATTTCCGACAGCGACTATGTACAGCGTTGTGTCATCAAGGCCATCAAGCATGACATCGTCATCGTTTCCATGCATACCAATATGGACAATGCGAAGGACGGTGTCAACTGGAAGATTGCCAGTCGCCTGGGACTTGACGATGTGCGCTTCTTTGCTGCAAAGACCATGCAACTTCCTGGCTTTGAAGGAGATGGAAACGTGGATACTGTGGAGTATGGCAGCGGTGTCATAGGGACGCTACCCCAGCCGATGGCTGCTACAGACTTCGTCCAACTGGTGAAGAAACAGTTTGGGGTCTCCTGCGCTCAGTGTAATGAGTTGTTGCAGCGTCCTATCCGCAAGGTCGCTATCTGTGGCGGAGCAGGTGATTTTCTGCTTGACGATGCTGTGCGCGAGGGAGCTGACGCGTTTATCACGGGCGAAATGCACTATCATGTCTATTTCGACCATGAGCAGAAGATACAAATCTGCGTCATCGGTCACTATCAGAGCGAACAGTACACTACGGAGGTGTTTCGTGACATCATAGCCAGGGCGTGTCCGGGAGTCCGTACGGAAATCGCCGAGACCAATACCAACCCTATCGTATATTTGTAAAACCAAGGCCCATGCCCCTGATGACGGCCTTCTCCTGAACGGGGAGAATATGAGGGGGGCTTCAATTATGGCAAAGAAAGATCCAATGGAAATGCCGGTTGAGGAGCGTCTGAAGACCCTCTATCAGCTGCAGACAACGCTCTCAGGCATCGACGAGAAGCGCGCACTCAGAGGCGAACTGCCCCTGGAAGTACAGGACCTTGAAGACGAAATCGAGGGTCTGAACACACGTATCGACAAAATCAAGGCTGACATCAACGACTTCGAGCAGGCTGTCACCATGAAGAAGGGTGAGATTGAGACTGCCAAGGCCAGCGTGGAGCGTTACAAGACACAGTTGAACGACGTCAAGAACAACCGTGAATATGACACGCTGTCGAAGGAGATTGAGTTCCAGACACTCGAAATCGAGCTCTGTAACAAGAAAATCAAGGAAGCTACCTTCAAGATAGAAGAGAAGAAGGGCGAACTGGCTCAGAACCAGGAGATCATCGACGACCGTCGCCAGGCTCTGGAGATGAAGAAGAGCGAACTCGACGAGATTATGGAAGAGACACGTGCCGAGGAAGAGAAGCTCAAGGCTAAGGTCAAAGAGCTGGAACTCAAGATTGAGCCGCGTCTGCTGACATCGTTCAAGCGCATCCGTAAGAATGCCCGCAACGGTCTGGGTATCGTCTATGTGCAGCGTGATGCCTGCGGTGGTTGCTTCAACAAGATTCCGCCCCAGCGCCAGCTCGATATCAAGATGCACAAGAAAGTGATTGTCTGTGAGTATTGTGGACGTATCCTCATCGATCCCGAACTGGCAGGCGTCAAGATTACTCCCGTCGGTACTGAGGAGAAGAAGCCCCGTAAGCGCGCCATCCGCAAGACGGTCAAGAAGGCTGACGAGACACCCGATGTACCTGAGGCAGAGGATTGAGAAGTTTTTGAGTTATAAGTTTTGAGTTATAAGTTTTGGAGTTATAACTCGGAATAGTCTGGAATCGCCTGCAGGAACGCGTAGGACTGCTGCTCATAGTCCATACGACAGCAGATGTGCTGGAGCCCATTGCTGACCATGAGATAGTCCACGTGCAGCAGGAGATTGTAGGTGGAAATCTGATCAAACACCCGCTGTGTCAATGCCACAGTGGGTGCTTTGTATTCTATAATCATCTGGGGCTGCGACACCTTATTATATAAGATGGAGTCACAGCGCAGCGTCTTTTCGCCGCATTTCATGGCTATCTCGTTGCCCAACAATCCCTTGGGATAGCCCTTGTGCTCCACCAGCCAGTGGGTAAAGTGCTGGCGGACCCATTCCTCAGGAGTCAGGGCAACAAACTTACGGCGCAGGAAGTCGAAAATCTCGGGCTTCTCACGCGTACCACGCCATTTCACATCGTATGTCGGTAAATTCAGTTCGTACATTTCAATGGCAAAATTACGAAAAAAATGCGAGATTCTGCAAATAATTTCGTAATTTTGTCGCGGATTATGGCTCAAGCAGCAGTGACATACGACAGCGTGATGAGCGAGCTCAAACAGCGCCAGTTTCGCCCCCTCTATTATCTGATGGGCGATGAGTCGTATTATATCGACAAAATCAGCAACTGGATAGCCGAGAACGTGCTACAGCCTGAGGAACGCGACTTTAACCAGACCGTACTGTTCGGTTCTGACGTTAATGCCGCACAGATTGTTGATGCTGCTAAGCGCTATCCGATGATGGCTGAGCACCAGGTGCTGATAGTCAAGGAAGCGCAGAATATCAAGCATACAGAGCCTTTAGAGAAGTATTTCAAGGCACCCATGCCCTCTACCATCCTCGTCATGTGCCATAAAAATGGAAAGATAGACGGTCGTAAGCAGGGCTATGTCAAGGCTATCCAGAATGCTGGTGTGCTGTTTGAGAGCAAAAAACTCAATGAGAGGGACCTTCCGTCATTTATCGAGAAATATCTCAAGGCATGTGGGGCAACGATTGATCCGAAGTCAACCATGCTCATTGCCGACGCCATTGGTGCCGACCTGAGCCGCTTGACTGGCGAACTGGACAAGGTGCTGCTGTCGCTGCCTGCCGACAACAAAAAGGTGACCCCACAGGTGGTCGAAGACCAGATAGGGGTGAGCAAGGATTTCAATGGTTTTGAGTTGCGCGATGCCTTGGTCAATCGCAATATTTTCAAGGCAAATCAGATTATCAAATATTTTGACGAAAATCCAAAGGCTGGTAGCATCTACGCATTTCTCCCGTTGCTCTTCAGTTACTTCCAAAATCTGATGATTGCCTATTATTGTCCAGAAAAAAACAATCAGGAAGCACTGGCACAGTGGCTCGAATTCCGCAATGCGTGGTTCGTGCGTGACTATGTTACAGGCATGAGAAACTACTCTGGAATGAAGGTGATGCAGATTATTTCCAAGATAAGGGAAATAGATGCAAAAAGTAAGGGTTTGGACAACCCAAATACCCCCGCCGGGGAGCTGATGAAGGAGCTGATCTTCTTTATTCTGCACTAAAAAACGGCCTTTTTTACCCCATTTTTTTCTAGAATAACTATTCTTCCAGACATAAAAAATGACCCTCAAATGCCGATGCAGAGGGACTTTTTGCCTGATTTTCCCCCTTCATATTTCGCGTTTTTTCAGCTTTTTGACCCTTGGTTCAGAATTCTTCCAGGATGAAGAAAAACCGTCTTTGCGAACACTCAGAATTTAGGATTAAGTAATTTTAATATTTTGTTTTGTTGATTTAAAAATCCAAACAAGGCAACAGAAATAAAGAAATGCAAATATCTAAACGCAAAATTCAGCATTTATAAAGATGAATCAGGATAATTAATTCAAATATTAAAATCAAAATAATCACCTTTGGATTCGTATATTCATACATATACACAGTGGTTTGTGGTTGTATAACTCCACGAAAACCAATATGTTTTATAGTTTTATGCAATATTACTTCAACTTTTCAGACCCTAAACCTCCACCTGCTTATGCATAAGTAGCCGAATACCTATATGTGGCGTCAACTACCTATATTATAGTCAGATATTTAGCCTTATAATCCTTTAGAAATGCTTTGTAAGGTTTATTTTCTAAAAGTTTGGATTTGTAATTCTAAAGCCCTCTTTGTTACGTTTCTAAAATTAGAATTTGGAATATAAAAATTAAAATCTAAACTTTAGAAACAAAAATTTCCTTTAGATTTCTTGCGTATGTCCAAAAATAGTTTTACCTTTGTAAAATCAAACAAAAATGGCATTTTTGCCAGTAAAACTTCTATTATGGAACTAAAAGACAGAATTAAACAGCTCATGGAGGATCAGCACATGACCCAACAGGTCTTCGCCGATTACCTCCAACAGTCACCTGCAACCTTGAGTAGTATCTTCAATGGCAGGACCCGTCCTACCCTCAACGTGGTCGATGCCATCAGAAAGAAGTTTCCCGACATCAGCATCGAGTGGTTGCTTTATGGTGACGGCACCATGTATCAGGTTCATACCGACCCTTCTGAGATGACCTCCGAAACACCCCCAGTCGGGACTGATCTTGTGCTTCAGTTCGACTCCCCTATTCCTGCACCTCGTCAAATGCCGTCTTCAGCACCCGCTTATCAGCAAGGTGTAAGAAGTACACGGTTGGAAACGATCAATGAGGAAATGAAATATATTGACAAAACACCTCGTCGCGTCACAGAAATTCGCGTCTATTATGACGACCAGACGTACGAAACGTTTGTTCCTGCCAAAAAGAATTGAAAAGACCGTTTTTCCAATGCAATCCAAAGGGCCGTTTGATACCGTCTTTCTTATAAAATAATCAGGAGAAATATTTGGAGAATACCTGGAAAAAGTTTATCTTTGCACAAAAATTCGACAGTCAAACATTTTCATCATGTATAGAAAGGTATTCTTATTATTATGGAGTCTGATTCTCTGCTGTGGCATCCTCTATGCCCAGGAGAATCAGAAAAGTGCCCTGCAACAGCGTGCAGAGGCTGAAGGAGAGAAAGGCAACATCGGCACTTCCCGCTATTATTATATCCAGGCTTTTGAGGATTATGCCAGCAAGGGACAGCTTCGCCAGGGTGTGGAGTGTGGCGTGAAGGCAACGGCTATGTACTACAAGGCCAATAGCTACAAGGAGGCTTTTGACCTGCTGCGCCATATCGACCAGACCATCACTGCTGGAAAACCCAAGGCAGAACTGGCCTCTGCCATGCATTACCTGACGACGAAGGAGCGCATGCAGATGTATATGAAGCTGCACAGGGGCGAAAGCGTCAAGGAGCAGATGAAGGCCATGGAGGCGTATGCTGCCGCTGCCAACGACGAGGACGTGACCAATGACCTGCTTTACAACAAGGCCCTCTTCTACTATACTTATGGCCAGAATGCCCAGGGTAATGCGGTATTCAAGGAGATGGCTGCTAAACTGACAGCCAAGAAAGAATATGATAAGGTTGACGAGGTGTACCAGACGCTGATAGCCAATGGTCGCAGAAGCAACAATGCCAGTCTGGTAGCCCAGTCATACAGGAGCTATATGGCATGGAAAGACTCTGTGAGTGCCCTGAAGGTTGCTGACGAGATCGGTGCCTTGAAGCAGCAAATTGCTGATAATGAGGCTTCTATAGCTGACAAGGATAGTTCCCTGTCGACACGTCAGATGTTCATCATCGGTCTCGGTGTCTTGGTCATCGCCCTGCTTTGTGCGTTGGCACTGGGGGCCGTCGTGCTGTTGCGCTATATCATGCAGACCCGTAAGCAGAAGAAGACCATTGCCATGCTGAACGAGAACAACGTCCTGAAGGCGCAGTTCATCAGTAATATCTCCGCCCAGATGGCACCGACACTGCAGAAGCTGGACAGTCGCATTCCGGAGGTCAAGGCCCTGCAGGACTTCTCTGACCACGTCCAGACGCTGTCCTCGCTGGAGAACTCCACTGAGGCCGTAGAACTGGAAGAGACGCAGATACAACAGTTCTGTGAGTCACTGGTGGACCAGATTCGCGACAAGGTGAAGCCTGGCGTTACCCTGGTTGTGAACGTACCGAAGACTACTGCCATGATTCATCGGGAATATGTCTCACACATCCTGCTCCATCTGCTGAACAATGCGGCAATATACACCCCGCAGGGAGGTAAAATCACGCTGGATTACAAGAAACGCAGTGCCCACTCCCATCAGTTCCTGGTCACCGATACAGGCGAGAGCATCCCGGAAGAGAAGCGTGAGGATGTCTTCAAACCCTTCCTGGAAGTCCGGGATCTGACCACTGGCGACGGTCTTGGACTGCCTATCTGCAAACAGATGGCGCTGAAGATGGATGGCGACCTCGAGATTGATGGCGCCTTTACCAAGGGAACGCGCTTTGTCCTTAACCTGCAAGTATAATCAATGATGGCCATGAGAAAACATGTGCTTGACATGACGGTGAGGGACGTTACGCGCATCAGTCCCAAACATGTGCTGATACGGTTGACCCACGGCACGCCTTTGCCCGAGATGCTTCCCGGACAGTTTGTCGAGGTGCGCGTTGATGGCTCCCCGACGACCTTCCTGCGCCGGCCTATCTCTATCAATTATGTCGACAGGGAACGCAATGAACTGTGGCTGCTGGTGGCAACAATAGGCGATGGTACCCGCAGACTGGGACAACTGAAGGCGGGAGACACGCTGAACGGCGTGCTGCCGCTGGGTAACACCTTCACCATGCCTGAGGCTGACGCGTCATGCCTTCTGGTCGGTGGTGGCGTAGGTATGGCACCCATGCTCTTTCTGGGCGCACAGATGAAACAGCGTGGCATAGAACCGACATTCCTGTTAGGCGGACGCACGAAAGACGACCTCTTGGAACTCGATATGTTCCAGCGCATGGGTCGCGTCTGTATCACCACCGAGGACGGGACGTTGGGCGAAAAGGGCTTCGTCACCAACCACTCCGTCTTGAACGACTCCTTTACCCGCATCTATACCTGCGGTCCCAAACCGATGATGGTAGCAGTGGCACGTTATGCCATGCAGCGCGGCATCGAGTGCGAGGCATCACTGGAAAATATGATGGCCTGTGGTCTGGGTGCCTGCCTGTGCTGTGTGGAGAAGGTGAAGGACGACGGCAATGTCTGCGTCTGCAAGGAAGGGCCGGTATTTAACGTAAAACGATTGTTATGGCAGATATAAGCGTCAACATCGGTGCGCTGGCACTGAAAAACCCCGTGATGACTGCTTCCGGAACCTTCGGTTACGGTTTGGAGTTTCAGGATTTCATTCCCCTCGACGGCCTTGGCGGCATCATTGTCAAGGGTACGACATTGCATCCCCGTCAGGGCAACGACTATCCGCGAATGGCTGAGACGGCTGGTGGCATGTTGAATTGTGTGGGCCTGCAGAACAAGGGTGTCGACTATTTCTGCCAACACATCTATCCGCTAATCAAGGACATCGACACGAATATGATTGTCAACGTCAGCGGGTCTTCACCTGAAGACTATGCCGAGTGTGCGGCACGTATCGACGCCTTGGAGCATATTCCTGCCATCGAATTGAATATCTCCTGTCCCAACGTGAAGGACGGAGGCATGGCCTTCGGCGTCACCTGTGCTGGGGCCGAGAGCGTGGTGAAGGCGGTCCGTGCCCGTTACCACAAGACGCTGATCGTCAAACTGTCGCCTAACGTCACGAATATTGCCGATATTGCCAGGGCTTGTGAGGCACAGGGCGCTGACAGCGTGTCCCTCATCAATACGCTGATGGGTATGGCCATTGATATTGAGCACCGCCGTTCCTTGCTCAGCATCGGTACGGGAGGACTCAGCGGTCCTGCCGTCAAACCTGTAGCCCTGCGAATGGTGTGGCAGGTGGCCAAGGCTGTCCATATACCTGTCGTAGGCTTGGGTGGCATCTGCACCGCCACCGATGCCATCGAGTTTCTGATGGCCGGTGCTACGGCTATTGAGATTGGTACGGCTAATTTCCTCGACCCGACAGTCACCATCAAGGTGCGCGACGGCATCAACGATTGGCTTGATGCCCACGGCTGCCACGATATCCATGAGATTATCGGCTGTCTGTAGCCTTCGTTCCATCCTTTCCTTTCGACTTTTCGTTGACGTCAATAAATCATGAGGGCGGCCTTTTTAGGTCGCCCTCAACCAACACAAAAACTAAACTAGACTTAACTTAGTCGCAAGTTGAGATTTTCACAAACCTCTAATTGCTGTTGCAAAGGTAGTCATTAAAATTTAAATGACCATGTTTTTTTTGAATTTTTTTTCATTTTCTATCCGAAATTGTCACAATCTCGTGGATTTATCCAGTAGAAGATAGTCTAAAATCGTCATCGCAGCCATCGCTTCTACCACTGGCACGGCCCTTGGCAGCACACAGGGGTCGTGGCGTCCACGCGCTGTCAGCGTCGCAGCCTTCCCTTCAATGTCTGCGGTATGCTGTTCGCGTAGCAGGGTAGCCACAGGCTTGAAAGCTACGCGGAAATAGATGTCCTGACCATTAGAGATGCCTCCTTGTATGCCGCCGCTATGGTTGGTTTTCGTTTCCAGCAGGGTGTTGCGTCCGGGGCAGGTCGGCGAGGGGATGAACTCGTCATTCTGCTCGGAACCGCGCTGTGTAACGCCGTCGAAGCCCTCACCGTATTCAAAGCCTTTAACGGCATTGATGCTCAGCATGGCGCTCCCCAGGGCAGCATGCAGTTTTCCCGATTCTGGTTCTCCGAGACCAGCAGGACAGCCCTTAATGACGCCAGTGATAATGCCGCCGATGGTGTCTCCGCCCGCCTTCACCGCCTCAATGAGACGTATCATCTCCGCTGCCTTCTCTGCATCAGGACAGCGTACGGCATTCGTCTCTGTCAGCGAGAGGTCATAGCGGCGGTAGTCACGGTCCAGCGCGATGTCTCCCACCTGCGAGGTGTAGGCCTGTATGGTGATGCCCGCCTGTCGCAATGCCAGTTTTGCAAGGGCGCC
>JAEEGK010017480.1_pt1 | contig 15641 bp, 12 predicted proteins | sample 8958771 | NCBI WGS metagenome assembly JAEEGK01 (sample SAMN16246547, study PRJNA631951) | gut metagenome | biome: gut microbiome; feature: rumen; material: SC-attached | host: Bos | place: Iran: Karaj | collected 2018-10
ACAGACCTCCTGAAGTTCCGTAACTTTGGTAAGAAATCGCTCACTGAGCTTGATGATTTGCTCGAGAGTCTGAATCTGTCGTTTGGAACTGATATTTCAAAATACAAACTGGACAGAGAGTAATCTCCTGCCCAATAAAAGAAAAAAATAATTATGAGACATAATAAGAAATTCAATCATCTCGGTCGTACTGCATCTCACCGCAGCGCCATGCTTGCTAACATGGCAATCTCTCTGATCATGCACAAAAGAATCACTACGACCGTTGCTAAGGCTAAGGCCTTGAAGAAGTATGTAGAGCCCCTTATCACTAAGGCTAAGGAGGATTCTACCAACTCTCGTCGTGTAGTATTCAGCTACCTTCAGAACAAGGAAGCTATCAAGGAGCTTTTCTCAACTGTAAGCGAGAAGGTTGGCGATCGTCCCGGTGGATACACTCGTATCATCAAGCTCGGTACTCGTCAGGGTGACGCTGCACAGGTTTGCTTCATCGAACTCGTTGACTTTGATCCAGAGATGGCAAAGGATACTAAGAAGAAGTCTACCCGTCGTTCACGCAAGTCAGCTCCTAAGGCTGAGGCTGCTGCCGAGGCTCCTGTAGCTGAGGAGGTAAAGGCCGAGGAGGCTGCCCCTGCAGCTGAAGAGGCTAAGGCTGAGTAATCTTAGAATTTTATATTCTCGTATAAAGAATAGGGATTCCCCTACCATAATTTGGGGAATTCCTTTTCTTTTTTTATATAATAATTCTTATCTTTGCAGCGTTGAATGGTTTTTAGTTAATTTGTTAGTTATGAAGAAGTTAGTTGTTTTATCGCTTGGTGGGGTGCTGCTGCTTAGTAGCTGTGGCACCTATACTGAGGCCGGAGCCACTACTGGTGGTTGGTTCGGATCTATTATTGGTTCGGCTATCGGTGGTATAGCCGGAGGTCCGCGTGGTAGCGATATCGGCACACTTATCGGTATGGCTGGTGGTGCTGTTGTTGGTGCTGCTGTAGGTCAGGCTGCTGATGAGGCTCAACAGAAGAAGATGGAGAGATACGAGCAGCGACGTGCTGAACGCGGTGCGATGCAGCGACAGCCTGAATATGGCTATCCTGACAATAGTGGTTATAATGCAACTGAGACTAATGGATTGGAGATTCGCCGTCCGATGTTAATAGATACCAGTCGCGATCAGGTGCTGAGCCGTGGCGAAGAGGCTAGGATAGTGTTCGAGGTGTTTAATACCTCTACCAAGCCTGTTTATCGCATTCAGCCATCTGTGGCCGAGATTACAGGTAACCGCCATATCGAGGTGTCTGACAACGTAATGATTGAGAGTATAGCACCAGGTCAGGGCATACGCTATACGGCGCTTGTAAGGGCTGATAGCAGGCTGAAAGATGGTGAGGCGATATTTCGCATAGGTGTTTTCCAGGGGCGACACGAGATAATGTCCCAGACTAGGGAATTCAGGATACAAACAAGTAAGCGATAGTTAACCACTATCGCTTATTTTTATGTTCTTGCTGTTTCTTCTTCTTGTACTGTTCGCTCAGTTCTACCCAAATGGGCTTAGAACTTGAACCGTCGTTTGTACCCATATCAAGCTCTGGTTTTTCGATATAGTCGGAAGGCTTGAACGGTATGATAAACGGATCGAACTTCTCTACGATAACGGGAGCGATGCCCTGAGCATAGATGCCAAGTTCTTTGGCGGCACGTACTGATAGGTCGATGATACGTCCTTTAACGTAGGGACCGCGATCGGTTACCTTTACGATGACCTTATTGCCATTAGCGGGATTAGTTACTATCAGCAGAGTGCCGAAAGGGTAGGTGCGATGGGCGCAGGTGAGACTGTCGTGATGCAGTCGTTCGCCACTTGCAGTTTTACGTCCGCTGAAGCTTTTTGAATAAAACGAAGCCTTACCGCTCTGAGTCTGTGCCAGAGCGGTAAAGCTAATTACTAATGTCAGTGTCGTTAAGACTATCTTTTTGTAATTGATCATACAATGCCTTGAGCAAGCATAGCCTTGGCTACTTTCATGAAGCCGGCTACGTTGGCACCCTTCACGTAGTTGATGTAGTTGCCTTCCTTACCGTACTTCACGCACTGCTCGTGGATACCAGACATAATCTGGTGCAGACGCTGGTCAACCTCTTCGGCTGTCCATGCCATGCGCATAGAGTTCTGTGTCATCTCCAGACCTGATGTGGCCACACCACCGGCGTTGACAGCCTTGCCAGGAGCAAACAGTTGACCTGCGGCGATGAACTTGTTGACAGCCTCGGCTGTGCAACCCATGTTAGAAACTTCGGCTACGCAGAGTGGCTTGTTGGCCAGAATCATGTCGGCGTCGGCTCCGTTCAGCTCGTTCTGGGTGGCACAAGGCAGATAGATGTCGGCCTTCTGCTCCCATGGCTTCTTGCCTGCGAAGAACTTAGCACCCTCGAACTCCTCCTCGTATGGCTGACATACGTCGTTGCCACTGGCGCGGAGCTCCAACATGTACTCAATCTTCTCTGCATCGAGACCCTCTGGATCGTAGATGTATCCATCAGGACCTGAGATGGTGATAACCTTGGCGCCCATTTCGGTGGCCTTCTTGGCAGCGCCCCATGCTACGTTACCGAAGCCAGACAGAGCTACGGTCTTGCCCTTGATGTCGAGTCCGTGAGTCTCCAGCATGTGGTGAACAAAGTAGAGTGCACCATAACCAGTGGCCTCTGGGCGCAGGATTGAACCGCCCCATTCCATGCCCTTACCAGTGAGGGTGGCGCCATGGAACTGGCTGGTGAGCTTCTTGTAGTATCCGAACAGATAGCCGATCTCGCGACCGCCTACGCCGATGTCGCCGGCAGGCACGTCCATGTCGGGACCAATAACTTTATACAACTCGCACATGAATGCCTGGCAGAAACGCATAATCTCAGCATCGCTCTTGCCGCGGGGAGCAAAGTCTGAACCTCCCTTACCGCCACCCATTGGCAGAGTGGTGAGGGCGTTCTTGAATGTCTGCTCGAATCCGAGGAACTTTAGGATACTCAGGTTAACTGATGGGTGGAAGCGCAGTCCGCCTTTGTAGGGGCCGATAGCGCTGTTGAACTGCACGCGGTAACCGATGTTTACCTGTACCTCGCCCTTGTCGTCGACCCAGGGCACGCGGAATGTGGTGATACGTTCGGGTTCTACAATGCGCTCTATGATTTTGGCTTTCTCAAACTCGGGGTGCTGGTTGTATACATCCTTGATGCTGTCCAACACCTCTCTTACTGCCTGTAGGTACTCCATTTCGCCTGGATGCTTCTGCTCCAAGGCTTGCATAATTTTCTCAACTTCCATTGTCGTTAAAATGTTTTAAGTTTACATAATGTTACTATTTGTACTGCAAAAGTAGGAAAATTATCGATACCTTCCAAGAAAAATCCCGAAAATTTTTGCTGCAAAGTTACATTTTGTTAATTGTGCGCGTTTCCAGGAATTTATGGAAGGATTCTTGGTAGCCATCGGGCACGTGGATAATCTCATTGCCGATGTAGATACAGTCATTGCGGTCTACTTTTCTTATTTTGTCGACCGCTATAATATAAGAGCGGTGTACGCGCAGAAATTTCTCTGGCGGCAGCATCTCTTCAACAGCTTTCATTGTAAGGTGAGTAATCAGCGGTTTTGCCTCGCCGTCGATGTAGAACATCACGTAGTCCTTCATGCCGTTCACGTAGATGATGTCGCTGATTGTGATATTGCGTAGTTCACCGTCGACACGGACGAAGATGGCAGATGGGTGATTGGTGATGGGTATTGGGTGTTGGATGACGGGCGATTCGCTCTTGGCAAACCAATCCTTAGCTTTCTCCACAGCTACCATGAACTTATTGTAGCGGATGGGTTTGAGCAGGAAGTCGAGGGCGCTCACCTCATAGCTCTCAAAGGCATACTCCTTGAAGGCTGTGGTGAAGATTACTCTCGTATCTGTGGGAATCATGTGGGCTAGCTCCATACCATTCAGGTCGGGCATTTGTATGTCGAGAAACAGCAGGTTAGGTTTCTGCTCCTTCACGGCGTTGATGGCCTCTACCGAGTCGGTGAAGCTGGCTAGCAGTTCCAGGTCGGGTGTCTTGGCCACAAACGATTCCATCAGCTTTACTGCCAATGGCTCGTCGTCTACTATGATACAGGTTAATGGCATATCTAATGTTTAATGTTTAATGTATAATGTAATGCGAACGTGATAGATGTCGCCTTCGAGCGATTGCTCCCAGGTGTAGCGGCCGGCATACATCAGTTCTAGTCGGCGGCGGGTGTTCTCCAGTCCGATGCCCGATCCGCTGCGGTCGGCATCATCCTTGGGGAAGTTGGTGTTGTCGCAGTTGAATATCAGTTCGTCAGAGTTCTGCAGCAGTCGGATGTCGATCTTCGATGGGCGGTTGCTGCTCACACCGTGTTTGAATGCATTCTCGACCAGCGAGATAAACAACAGCGGTGCGATATCCATATTCTGCTTCACGTCGAAGGTTGTTATCACTTCGGTTTTCTCGTTGCAGCGCAGTTTCATCAGTTCGATGTAGTTGCGCATAAACTCCACCTCGCCTTCGATGGGCACCATTTTTTTGTTGGTCTCGTACATGGCGTAGCGCAACAGGTCGCTCAGCTGTGCGATGGCATCCTGTGCGGCATCGGCATCAATCTGGCACAGACTTGAGATGTTGTTCAGAGTGTTAAACAGAAAGTGCGGGTTTATCTGGTTCTTGAGCCAAGCCAACTCAGCCTCAGTGTTCTTGGCCTTCTCGTCCTTCAGTTGCTGTTTAATCTGTCGGGTACGGATAAAGTGGCGGATGCCGATGGCGATGCCGGCCACCATACAGTTGAGCACCAGGAACATCAGGAATCCTCCAAAGAAACCTATCCACATGTTGGTGCTCATGGCGGGCATCGATGGCAGATTGTCTCGATTAAAGTAAACGTAGAAGAACTGCGAGTTCAGTCCAAGTATCAGCACCAGATTGGCAAGGAAGAACCACCAGTAACGATGCTTGAAGAAGAGATACGGGCCTAATACGTAGAAGTTAAGGAAGTAAACCACCACGGGTGACTGGAATAATCCCCACACGACGAAGAACGATGTGCGTGTGGCGCTAGCGTCCTTGGTACTAAAATATGTAGCCAGCGGCATTGCGAACACTACCGCCGACCAGATAACCACTTGTACTACCAGCAACCATATATCTTTTTTCTCTATCTTCTTCATAACGCTTGCAAAGATAATATTTTTTTCCTACGGATTATACGGATTACACGAATTATTACAGGTAGAAGCTTAAAATCTGTAAAATCCGTGTAATCCGTAGGCTCTATTACTTAGTTTCGCTGCCGATGCTGTTGATCATCTCGCCCTGCGACTGCTGCTCGATGAAGTCGTTTTGTACTCGGCTCTGGTGCTGCTTCTGGGCAATCTTTGCGTTGCCGAAGGTGTAGCTTACGGTGAATGTTACTCCGTAGATGGGCACCTTGACGGCGTTGCGACTGCTGAAGTTCTTACCGCGGCTGTAGGTCTCGATGCTCAGGTTGCCGCCCTTGTTCAGTCCCATCAGTCCTGATACGCTCAGGTTCAGCTTGTTTTTCAGCAGACTCTTCGACAGACTGGCTGTTATCAGATTGAATCCGCTGCTCCAGCCCTGCAGAGTATAACTCTTGGTAGATGAGATTACAAATGCGCTAAGCTTCAGGTCCCAAGGCAGTGTCTGCTGTACTCCGCCCATCACGTTGGCTGTCCATCCGCTATTTTTCTGATCGAGTGCTGTGCTGCGCAGGTCGATATAGTTCACGGCACCGTTGAAGAATATTCTAGTGTTCTTGGTAAGCAGGTAGCTTACGTAGCCGCTCAGTCCTGTCTGATGACTCTTAACCACGTTGCCATAAGTGGTGTTCAGCAGATTGTTGTCGTCGTAGAAGCTGTACTGCGAAATGGCATTGTCAACAAAGTTGTGATGCAGGTTCAGGTTCACCATCAGCTTCTGTGTAAAGGCATTGTACACCAGCGATATGTTGTGAGCTTTCTCTACGTCGAGGTCGGGGTTGCCATAGAACAGGGCGATAGGGTTGCTCTTGTCTACGTATGGGTTAAGATATGAGATACCCGGGCGAGAGATTCGCATGTTGTAGGTCAGTCCGATGTTAGAGCCCACGCCCAGATTGTACTGCATGCTGGCTGTTGGAACCAAGCTGCCGTAACCTGTGTTGAAGTCCTGACCGTTGCCCAGTTGATACTTCACGTCCTGCCATGTGTACTCGTAGCGCAGACCAGCCTTCACTCCGAACTTCTCCCAGTTGCCCACATACTCGCCGTAGCCGGCCAGGATAGTGTTCTTGTACTCGTACTCAGAGCTTGTGCTGGGATCATACACATCCTTCAGATAGTACTTAGAGTCTGATGTGGCATCGTGAAGCTGCAGCTTACTGCCCAGGTTCAGCGTCTGACCTATTCCGATGGGCAGACTGTAGTCCAACTGGAAGATATGGTTTGTGGTCTTGTCCTTATTCTCAGAGTAGCGGTTGGTCAGGTCGATATAGCTCGATGTGTCCAGGAAGTTGTTGGTTGTCTCTGTGGTGGCTGGGCTGTAGTTCAGCTGATATGTGAAACCCAGTGAGTGTGTGTGCTGCTTGTTGAAGAATCGCTGATAGTCGATGCTACCGCTGAACGATGTGCGCGACATCTTCATATCAGTAGTACTGCCGTAGCTGAATCCGCTGCCGTAGGCTGCTCCGCCCATTGTGGTGTAAGTGGTACCAGTGGTCTTGGTGTTCATCGAGTTCACCTGTGCAGTCAGGTTCAGTGCGCTCATGTCGTCTATCTGGTATCCCAGCGACAGGCTACCCATGGTGAATGGAGTCTTCAGATTGTTGTCCGATGTCAGAATCTGGCTCACGCCATTGTCCTGTATCTGCTCCATCTCGGTGGTGGTGTTGCCAGGCTTGTTGTAGCTGGTCATCACGTTGGCGCTGTAGCTCAGCTTGCCCTGCTGTCCGTTCAGGAATACGCTTGCGCCCAGCTGCTTAGTGCCGGCCGAAGCGCGCACTGTTCCATTATATCCGTTCATGCTCTGTGCAGCCTGAGTGTTCTGCTTGTTCATCACGATGTTAAGCACACCTGCTGCACCCTCGGCATCATACTTTGCACCAGGATTGGTTATCACCTCGATGCTCTTTACGGCCGATGCGGGCATGCTCTTGAATACCATCGATGGATTGCTCGAGAACATCACGTTGGGCAGGCCGTCTACGTAAACCTTGAACGATGAGCTGCCGTTTACGGTGATGTTGTCCTGTCCGTCTACTGTCACCATGGGCACCTTGCGCAGCATGTCGAGTACGGTGCTCGATTTCGAGTCCTCGTCCTGAGCCACGTTGTAGGTCATCTTGTCAACCTTCATCTTCACCAGAGGTTTCTGTGCCACTATCTCTACCTCCTTCAGCATTTCGTCGCTTTCTTTGTAGATTACGGTGTCATTCTGCTCTGTTTGTGCCATTACTACTGCCGATGTCATCAGCATCATTGTTGCCAGTAAAAACTTAATCTTTTTCATACCTTTATTATATTTATGTTCTTTTGTTCTTTTTATCAAAATTGACGTTGCAAAGATATGAAAAAAGGAGGCAAACGTGAAATTACTTTCGACGTTTACCCCCATGTGTTTCGACGTTTACCCTCGATTATATCTTTTCGAGTGCCTGCTTGATGTCGTCGAGTATATCCTCAACGTCCTCGATACCTACCGACAGACGTATCAAATCAGGTGCAACGCCTGCAACGCGCAACTGCTCATCGCTCAGCTGGCGATGGGTGTGGCTGGCAGGATGCAGCACGCAGGTGCGGGCATCGGCCACGTGGGTCACGATGTTTATCATCTCGAGCGAGTCCATCCACTTGATGGCTGTCTCGCGATCGCCCTTCAGTCCGAATGCGATTACGCCGCAGCTGCCGTTGGGCAGATACTTCTGTCCGCGCTCGTAGTTGGCGTCGGTGGGCAGTCCGCAGTAGTGCACCCAAGCCACCTTGTCGTTGGCGTTCAGGAACTCGGCCACCTTCTGTGCGTTCTTGCAGTGCTGAGCCATACGCAGGTGCAGAGTCTGCAGTCCCATGTTCAGCAGGAACGAGTTCTGTGGAGCTGGTATCGAACCCAGGTCGCGCATCAGCTGTGCTATCAGCTTGGTGGTGTAACCCATCTTGCCGAATGCCTTAACGTATGTCAGTCCGTGATAGCTCTCATCGGGAGTGCACAGTCCTGGGAATTTCTCGGCGTGAGCCAGCCAGTCGAAGTTGCCGCTGTCTACTACCACGCCGCCTACCTGCGTTGCCATTCCGTCCATGTATTTGGTTGTGCTGTGTGTTACGATATCAGCACCCCACTCAAATGGGCGACAGTTTACCGGTGTGGCAAATGTGTTGTCAACAATCAGGGGCACACCGTTCTTATGAGCTATGCGTGCAAACTTCTCGATGTCGAGCACTGCGCAGCCTGGGTTTGAGATAGTCTCGCCAAACAGTGCCTTGGTGTTCGGACGGAATGCTGCCTGAATCTCCTCCTCGCTAGCCTCGGGCGATACGAATGTGCACTCTATGCCAAGCTTCTTCAGTGTTACGCCGAACAGATTGAATGTTCCGCCGTAAATCTCGTTTGATGTCACGATATGGTCGCCGGCCTCGCAGATGTTGAACACAGCGTAGAAGTTAGCTGCCTGACCGCTCGATGTCAGTACAGCACCCACACCGCCTTCCAGCGCGCAAATCTTGGCTGCCACAGCATCGTTGGTGGGGTTCTGCAGGCGGGTGTAGAAGTATCCCTCCTTCTCCAGGTCAAACAACTTTGCCATCTCGTCAGAGTCGTCATACTTAAACGTAGTGCTCTGGATGATGGGCAACTCTATTGGTTCTCCGTTCTTGGCCTTGTATCCGGCCTGTACACACAGCGTACCTTGTCTTAATTTCTTAGTCATCTGTCTTAATATGTTTGTTGATTATTTTTTTTACAGTAATACCACACCCGACTGCTTCTTGCCGTCCATCATTATCTTAAGAGGGTGGTCAAATCTCACGTGTCGCACGTATTGTGTCTCCTCGATGGCTGGCATGCTGTCCAGTATTTCTTTCTGGAACACGCCCTCGCCAGTGTAGGTGTTGATGGTGAAGTATCCCACACCGAACGATGTCAGGTTCTGGAAGAAGTGTGTGCCCTGCGATGGGTCTACACGATAGTTCTTCAGTCCCACCTCTACTATCACGCGGGCGGCCGATATGTGTGGCCACTTCACGGGTATGCCCAGCCAGTAGTCGCTCGATCCCCAGCGGCCCGGGCCTATCAGCACGTAGTTTTTTTCCTCCTGCAGGAACTTGCGGTTTATCTCCTCTATCTCGTTGGCTATGGCGGGATTGTTCACTGCCGTAAAGTCGTCGTCGGTCTTTACGTACACCACGTCCACCACATCCTCCGATATGCCGTGTCCCAACGAGTTGTTCGAGCGCAGCAAGCAGTCGCTGTCGGGTATCTGTTGCAGGTCCTCGTCGAGCACCTGCTTGGCGTCTACGATAGGACGTATCTGCAGCAGGTAGAACTCGCCCGTGCGGTCGTCGTTCAGGTTGCACGCAAACTCTATCTCCACTGGGCGCTTCATCTCCTCGGCACCCAGCTTCTGCGACATCTGCAGCAGCTCGGGCAGCGGGAACACATCGTGCTGCAGCACTCCGCAGAACGATATCACCTTGCGTCCGCCCTCGTATATTCCGTCGCGGATGATGTTGTCGGTCGGGTCGTAGGTCGATGCCAGATATGTCAGCGCACCGTCCTCGGCGGCCTGTTTTACGCGTACCTTCTTTATATTAAAGCCGTCGTCCACCTTGAAGTCGTCGCCCACGTGGGCCATGTCAAGCGCGTAGAATCGCGTCTGCGTCTCGCTCAGTGCCGTCTCCATCTCCGATGTCTGCAGCACCTGCTTGGGGTGATAAGGCGACACACGCAGTGTCTGTCCGCCGTCGACGATGTATTTTCCCAGTCCTACGGCCAGCGATGCTATACCCTCCTCGGCAGTCTCGTCGCCGATGGGGTAGTAGTTAAGCGATCGCAGCACACCGCTGAAGTTGGGGTAGTACAGGTCGCCATACTGCTTTCCTACCACCTCCTGCAGTATCACAGCCATCTTCTCCTGGTCTATCACGTTCTGCGTGGCCAGCATGTATGCCTTCGAGTCTTTGTAGTACACCGATGCATACACACCCTTGATGGCACAGGCCAGCATGCGTAGCATCTCGTACTTATCCTCCAGATAAGGTATCATGTAGGTAGAGTAGATGCCTGCAAACGGCTGATAGTGGCTGTCCTCAAGCAGCGAACTCGAACGCACGGCGATAGGACTCTTCACGGCGTCGAAGAACGTGAAGAAGTCGGCTATCAGCGAGTCGGGCAGCTGTGCACGCATAAAGTGCTGCAGTATCTCTTCGTCGCTGGCGTCGCTCAGTGCTATTGTCCACAGGTTGTTCTTCTCCATAAACTCGTCGAAGAAGTCGGTACACAGCACCACTGTCTTCGGTATCTGCACCTGCGCCTGCTCAAACTGGTTCAGTTCAGGGTGGCGCTTTATCACCTGGTCGAGGAATGCCAGACCACGGCCCTTACCTCCCAGCGAGCCCTCGCCGATACGGGCAAAGTGGGCGTAGCGGTCAAACTTCAGTCGGTCGAACACAGCTACCACACCTATGTTCTTCATCCGTCGGTACTGCACTATGGCGTCGAAGATAATCTGTCGGTGGGCGTCCACGTCCTGCAGCTTGTGCCATGTCACGTGTTTCAGGAATGCCGATACAGGGAAAATGGCACGTGCGCACAGCCAGCGGCTCATGTGGTTGCGCGATACGTGATACAGCATCGAGTCGTTTGGTATCTTGAAGATGTTGTCCTGCAGCTCCTTCAGCGATGTCACTCGGGCCACCTCTTCCTTGGTCTTCGGGTCGCGGAATATGAAGTCGCCGAATCCCATGTGCTCCTCCATCAGGTGGTGCAGGTCTACGTTCATCTTGGTCGAGTTCTTGTCGATAAAGTGGAAGCCCTCTGCCTCGGCCTTGGCCTTGTTGGCTATCTCTGATGAGTCGAGTATCAGTGGCACGTACTCATCGCGGCGGCGTATCTCGCGCAGCAGTTTCAGTCCTGCCTCAGGGTCGCCCTCCTCCACGTGGCTCAACCGGCCCTCGTGCACCTGCATGGGAAATCGGGTATCGCTGATCACACCCAGCGTGTTTTCGTGATACTTCTCATACAGCTGCATGGCCTCCTCGTAGGTAGTGGCCAGCACCACCTTGGGGCGTCCGCGCTTGCGCTGTGCGGCAGCGTGCGGGTTCAGCGCCTCGGTCGAGAATCGCTTGCTCTGCGCCAGTATATAATTATATAGGTTAGGCAGCACTGAAGAGTAGAATCGGATGTTATCCTCCACCAGCATTATCATCTGCACGCCGGCCTCCTTTATGTCGTGCTCTATGTTCATCTTGTCCTCAATCAGCTTGATTATCGACATGATGAGGTTGGTGTTGCCCAGCCAGCAGAACACGTAGTCGAACACGCTCATGTCCTCGTCCTGTATTCGCTTGGTGATACCGTGCGAGAATGGGGTAAGCACCACGCATGGTATGTTGGGATGTTCCACCTTTATCTCGCGCGCCACGGTGAAAGCGTCGTTGTCGGCATTACCAGGCATACATATCACCAGGTCGATGTCGGTGGTATGCAGCACCTTGTTGGCCTCTTCGGTGGTCGACACCTGGGTAAACGTGGGTGGGTATCGCATACCCAGCTCCATATACTCGTCGAAGATTTTCTCGTCCACACGGCCGTCGTCCTCCAGCATAAATGCGTCGTAGGGGTTGGCCACGATAAGCACGTTGAAGATGCGTCGTGTCATCAGGTTAACAAACGACACGTCCTTCAGGTAAAACTTGTTCCACTCCTGTGGTATCTTAGTTACTGCTTCCATAATCGTTTGCAAAGATATAAAAAAAATCAAAAAGTGCGATTGCTTTCACAAATTATTTGTATTTTTGCACCCAGTATTGTCAATCATAACAAGTTAGAATGTATGAAACTAAGAGTAATTAAACTATTCGCGCTGCTTGCCTGTCCATTCCTCACGGCAAGCGCTGCCGACGTGAACATGAAGTTCGGCAAACCCACTCAGGAGGAGATGCAGATGACCAAATACGATGCCGACCCGCTGGCCGACGCTGTGGTGCTGTGCCGTCTCACCGATGTAGAGTACACTGTTCAGACCAGCAGTTTTCTGGCCGACTACCGCGAAAGGGTGCGCATAAAAGTGCTCCAGCCCAGCGGCACCCGTTTTGCTAAGGTCGTTGTGCCTTATCTCGTCAACATGTCGGTAGGTGGCGATATGGGCGGCCTGCGCTCATCGTTCATGACCATCCCAATGAACCGCATCAGCGGCAACTCTGCGTTCCAGGAGCAGGACGGACCGATGTCGGACGGTGTGACTGGTTTCGAGGGCGACGAGTCGGTCGAGGACATCAAGGCCACAGCCTTCAATCTGGTAGGTGGCAAGGTGGTAAAGACCGCTATGAAGAAGAGCGCTATCGTCAAGACCAAGATCGACGACAACAACTATCAGATAGAGTTCACCGTGCCCGAGGTAAAGCAGGGCACAGTGATAGAGTACGAGTATCGTGTGCACAGTTCGGTGTTCTGGCAGCTGCACGACTGGTACGCCCAGCGCGAGATACCTGTGGTCTATGCCAAGCTCGACATGAACATCCCCAACTACCTCATCTTCAATATCGAGGATCAGGGCACACAGCGCCTCACTTACACCGTAACCAAGGGCAGTCTGAAGTACAAGATCGAGAGCGACCCGCTGGCCAATCCTATGTATGTCAACACCAACCACTACGTCTACGTAGGTCGCGACCTCAAGGCTGTAACCAATCAAGGCTATGATTGGAACGTGCTCGACCTCTGTGCAGGTATCACCACCGAGCTCAAGTCGTACCGCCTGCCTGGCATGAACCAGATGGACTACGCCAGCTCGTGGGATAAGGTAGACCAGATGATACTGGATAGCGAGGAGCTTGGCAAGCGACTCACCGACCAGAGTCCGCTGGCCGACGAACTCAAGGCTGCCGGCATAAAGGATATAGCCGACCAGCGCGAGCGCGTGTCGGCTGTGGCCCAGTTGGTTATGAAGCATGTAAAGTGGAACGGCAAGTACGCCCTGTGTCCAGCCCCCACGGCCGAGACACTGAAGAAGGGCGAGGGCACCAATGCCGACATCAACCTGCTGCTCATCCAGTCGCTGGCCGATGTGGGCATCATCTCAGCCCCCGTCATGCTTCGCACACGCGACTTGGGTCTGCTGCCCTACAACTTCCCCTCGCTGCGCAAGATTTCCACCTTTATGATATGCGTGGTGCTGCCTGGCGGCAAAAAGGGATTCTTCGATGCCTCGTATCTGCCCAATGGCGTGATAGGCGACCTGCCCAGAATCATGCTCGTAGAGCGTGCCCGCATACTCTACAATGGTCGAAAGGGCGAGTGGGTAAACCTGCAGCAGATTTATGGAGGAAAATAATAACAAAATACATATTATAGCATTATGATCAATTCTATCAAACCCTATTATCGTGTGCTGGCCTATGGCATCAGCGCATTCGTGTTGGTAATGATTCTGTTTGCCACCTGTTGCACCGTGGTCGACTCTGGTGAGGTTGGCATCCGTTTCCACAAGTGGTCGCTCAACGAGCAGGACTACGGTGGAGTAGAGGGCACCTGCAAGGGATGGGTGTTCTACAATCCCATCACCACCAATGTGTTTACCTATCCCACCTTCACCCAGCGCAAGCAGTACGAGACCTTCTCTGTCAACGCTAAGGACGCTTCGCTCTTCGAGATGGACCCAACCATCGCCTATCGCATCAATCCCGATAAGGCCTGCGACATCTTCACTAAGTATCGTGTAGGCGTGAAGGACCTTGAGGAGGGCTACATCCGCACCTGTATCTACGAGGCCTACCGCACCTGTGCCAACCAGTACACCAGCGACTCGCTGATGTCAAACCGTGCCAACTTCGAGCGCGATGTACGTGCCCGCTTGGAGAAGTCGCTGATGAGCGAGGGATTCCTGGTTGAGGAGTTCACCTCTAAGATCACCCCTCCATCGTCGCTGCTGTCGATGATCGACGCCAAGAACACCGCCATCCAGAGCGCCCTGAAGGCCGAGAACGAGGTTAAGGAGGCTGAGGCCAACGCCAAGATTGCCGTAGCCAAGGCCGAGGGTAACGCCAAGGCCATGAAGATCAAGGCCGATGCTGAGGCTTACTACAACCGCACCATCGCCGCATCGCTCTCGCCGATGATCGTGCAGGAGGATATGATCGAGAAGTGGGACGGCAAGATGCCGCAGATCATGGCCGGCAACGGTGGCATGATGATGGACATCTCGAAAGTAATAGGCGGCGCCGCTGCTGCTAAGAAATAAAAAAAGAAATGAGGCTTGCAATCAAATGCAAGCCTCTTTTCCTTTTACGCGCCGACGCACGATGTGGCGCCCAATGCTGTCAGTATCGCCGATGCAATCGATGCGATGAGCTGAACGATGAATTTAATGGTCTCCTTCTTGGTCATAAGCTTTTTGTTTTTCTACGGATTTTACGGATTATACTGATTTTGTTTTCCTTTTGTCATCTCGAGCCACCCTCCTTGTCATCTCGAGCCCACCCTCCTTGTCATCTCGAGCCCACCCTCCTTGTCATCTCGAGCGTAGTCGAGAGATCTCCTACATGAGATCATGAGATCTCTCCATGCGCTACGCTTAGTCGAGATGACAGAGGGGGAGTGGTTTAATCGTAGGTTACGTCGTCATCACCGCCGCCACCGCCGCCGGTGTTACCACCTCCGCTGGTGTTGCCACCTTGGTTGCCTCCCTGATTCTGACTGCCACCTCCCTGATTCTGACTGCCGCCATTGCTGGGCTGGTCGTTGTCCTCGATGGTGCCTGGGTCGGTGCTGGTAACACGCTTCACCTCCTGACCGTTGCGGTCGTAGCAGGTAATCTGGATGGCGGTGCTTGCCAGCTCGTCCTTCAGATCCACCGCGGGAGTGAAGATGATGCGACGGCTAGTTACCAGTCCGGCCTTTACCTCGTCTACCTTGGCCACACTCTTGGCGCGGATGCCGAATCGCATGGTTCCCAGTCCTGGCAGCGCTACCGAGTGGCCCTCAGTGGCCCATGCCTTGATCACCTCGCCGGCAGCATCCCAGCATGCCTGCATGATACCCTTGCTTACTCCGCTGCGCAGCGCAGCCTCCTTAATCACCTTGTCCTGCGAGAGTGATGTGTACAACTCGGGCATCATGATGTAGCGATAAGTGCCCTCATACTTGCCGATCTTCTGCAGCTTTTCCTGTGCCTTTACCTTTAGTGCCATAGTTCTTTAATTGATAATTGATAATTGATAATTTGTAAATAAAAATTTAAATGTTTAATGTTTGATGTTTAATCTTTAATGTCTGACGTAAGTTTGCTGTCGCACGTGGCAGAATTTCCTAGTGCACGTGAGAAATAATTTTTCCTCGTGCGGGCGCTCCCTTCCTCATTCATTTTGACGATGCAA
>JAEEGK010017481.1_pt1 | contig 15641 bp, 10 predicted proteins | sample 8958771 | NCBI WGS metagenome assembly JAEEGK01 (sample SAMN16246547, study PRJNA631951) | gut metagenome | biome: gut microbiome; feature: rumen; material: SC-attached | host: Bos | place: Iran: Karaj | collected 2018-10
TTTTGTATTTTGTTGATACAACTAGTTTTAAATTATGTAGAAATATTTTAACCAAATCATAGTCAATGAAATAATAATAATTTTATGTTTGTTGATAATTATTTATTTGTATCTATTTAAAATAAAATGCAATAAGATATTATCAAAATTTTCTTCTTTGATTTATATATTTAAATCATCAAATTTGGAATTTTATTGTATTATTAAATTTTTATAGACAATATTATGAATTTACACTACAATAAATTATTGAGGTAAGATAAAATTATAATATCTAATATATAAATATTATATTTGAAAATTAAACAAGAATAAAATTAATATTTTACTAAATTTAATTGAATACACTTTTCAATTTGCTTTGAGTGAATTATTAATTATATAAATGCAAAAATCAATATTTATTTTTTCAAATATTGATAAAAAGAGCCCATAAAACTTTATATATATAAAAATGTGTTTCCAATTTGAAAAATAATTCATGAAAAAAATTTGATGGAAAGTGTAAAACATTATTTCTATGAAAAAAATTAATTTTTTAAATCAGTTATTATTTTAAATTTTAATTTATTATCTGAATTTATATAATATTACTGTTCTATTTCCAATTTGAAAACATAAATAATGTTTTTTCTGAGCATTGATTTTACATCCAAAACTTTTTCCAACAATACAATTCCAAGTAGGATAATATTTTGATTCAAAAGTTTCTTTTAATTTTTGAGCTATTTCATGATTACCAAGATTACTTATATGATAATCTTTACTTGCAATTTCTATTGCTGCTATTTGCATATCATCATCCATATCACTTTCTATTATTAAAACTTTTTCTTGTCCTTCTCTTTTTGAAGTAGATGATTTATTTTCATTTATTGAACCTGATGCATTCATTTTTTTATTTTTATTTTCTAAGTTGTGATTTGCCTAAATTAATTAATTAAATATTTATTTTTTTATTAGATTTTTTATTTTCATTTCTTGAATTTCTGCTTCTAAGATTTTTTGTTTTGTTGATGCAACTAGTTTTAAATTATATAGAAATATTTTAACCAAATCATAGTCAATGAAATAATAATAATTTTATGTTTGTTGATAATTATTTATTTGTATCCATTTAAAATAAAATGCAATAAGATATTATCAAAATTTTCTTCTTTGTTTAAATATTTAAATCATCAAATTTGGAATTTTATTGTATTATTAAATTTTTATAGACAATATTATGAATTTACAACAATAAATTAATGAGATAAGATAAAATTATAATATCTAATATATATAAATATTATATTTGAAAATTAAACAAGATACAATTAATATTTTACTGAATTTCATTGAATATACTTTTCAATTTGCTTTGAGTGAATTATTAATTATATAAATGCAAAATTCAATATTTATTTTTTCAAATCTTGAAAAAAAAGCCCTTAAAACTTTATATATATAAAAATGTGTTTCCAATTTGAAAAATAATTTATGTCAAAATTTGAATTTAGATAATATTTTTATGTCCATTATTTAGCTTGATATCATATTTAATATAATTGTTTTATAGAAAATGAGTATATAAATTTCAATCTATTAATTTTGAAAAATATTATTTTATTCTATTGAACTTTTTCTTAATGTTTATAAATTTATTCTTTTTTATGTGGTGTGAGTTCTTTTTTGTTTTTTTATTTTTCTTTTTTCTGATTGAAATATTCATTTTTATTCAAATACAATTAAAATATTTTAAACAAATAAAAATTATTTTTACTTAATTGCTTATAATAATATGATTGTAATATAAATATCAATTTATAATTAAAATGAATTTAATTAATTACTAATAATTTAAGTAAAAAATAAGATTATATTTTTAAAGATATTTAATTAATGATATTTTTTATAAATTTGATGTATTTTATTTTAAAGAAAAAAAATGATTTTAAATAAAAGAATTTCCTTTATTTAGAATTTTCTTTTCTTGTTCAAAAGTTTTTCCTTTTTCCTTAAAAATAGATTTAACTTTAGAATAAATATTTTGAATATCAATAATATCATTTCTATAAACATTAACATCAGTTTTATGATCTTTTTTCCTAATTTCCAATAACATTCCTTTTAAAAGTAAAATAGTTTTCTCAATTAACGTCCATAATTTATATTCTCCTTTATTTCTATCATAACCATCTAAATTTGTTACACCACAAATTCCAAAAATTCCACATTCTAAACCATCAGGAAAATTAAATATAATTCCTTCTCTTTTATCTAAATCAAAGACTAAATTCTCATATCTATATATTCTCAAAAATTCCTTTAACTTTAATTGACTAATATATTTACTGATTAAAATAGGACAAACAAATACAAAAACATCATTAAAAATTTTATTTAAATCCATTTCTTTTTCTTTAGGCTTTTCATAATTCATTTCTGCATTTTCTTTTTCTTCCAAATTTTCTAAATTCATTTCAAATTCATTTGGTTTAATTCTATTATAAGTAGTTTGCAAATAAAGAAAATAACCATATTGTAAAGAAGAAATTTGATCTGTTAAACCATAAATCATATCAATTGCCCAATATAATACTTTTTTCCCATTATGAAAAGTAATAAATTCTAACGTTATATATCCAATTATTTCTTGTTTATAAAGGAAATTTCCCATTTTTTCTCCAATTGCATTTAATTCATCATTATCCATTGATTTTTGAGGAGAAGTACATATAAAATTTTTAAAATAATCAATATTATATTTATCAAATGTAGGTAATACTTTTACATTTCCATTTGGTTCTATTAATATGGGAACACAAGGATGACCCATTATTCCATCTAGTTCTCTTGTTGGATATGACTCTATAATTCCTTTATTTTCTAAAAATTGCTTTAAATAATCATTCCATTTATTATAGAAATTTGAATATACATATTGAACATTTTTACTAAGAATATTTTTTAATTGATAATATAATTTTTCTTGAAATATTTCTAGTGTGAACTCTTCTTTCATCAATTTTTCTTTTTTTAAATCTTGTATAAATTGTATTTTTCCAGTATTAAGATATGCTATCCCTCTTCCTTTATGTTCGGTATTAATTTTAAATAACCAAATATTAATTGTAGGATAAGTTGCAATTAAATGTGCTAAAGAAGAATAAAATTCTTCTTCGTTTTTAATATCCCATGCAGAAATTGGGAAAGGAATATAATTTAATTCAAAACTATTTTTGACTCCACTTTTATTAAATATATTTTCAATTTGTGAATAATCACCCATTAAAACTGGAATATCTAAAATATATGATAATTTTTCTTCTATTTTATTTGGTATTCCAGGAACAATATATGCAAATTTATTTCCTATTATTTTTTTAATTTGAATTTGACATTTTTTTGAAAAATAAACCAAGTTAGAAAGAGAATAATTTGGAGGGAAATTTTCTACTGAATCAGGAATGATTAAATGAAATCTTTCTTCAATATTCATTATTCCTACATTTTCTAAAATTGAAAAATAATATCTTAAAATTTCATCTTGAATTTTATATGGTGATATATATATTATCTCAATATTTGGGTCAAATAATCTTATTAATCTATTTAATTGCAAATTTTCTTTTTCTGAGTATTTTCCAATTGTTGTATTTTTATAATTATCATATGATAAAGAATTTATATGAATTTCAAATCTATTTGATTCTTGAATTGAATTCCATTCTGATTTTAAAAGATTTAAATTTTCTAAAAATTTAACATGTTTTAACTCTTTTTCTTTATCAAGAAATTCTTTAACTTCTTTTTTAATAATAAATTTCCTAAAAGTACTTTGAATTCTAATTGTTTGTAGTAATGTATATTTTAATATATTATATTTATTATATGCAATCCTCTTTCTTACCATTTTTTGTAATTTAATTATGAAGGCTTCTTTGATTTTTTGATAAAACATTTTTTCATTTTGAGGATCTAAACCATTTTTAATTAAATCTTTATTAGTAATACAAAGAAGCAAATCTTTATTTCTAATATTACTAATATTATCCTTATAAAATTTTATTAAACTTAGTATTTTATTAGAATCAACACGAACATCATTTAAATTTAATTTTTTAAATAATACAGTAAAATTATCAAAAATATTTTGTATTCTGTCCCATTTCTTTTTATTTTTATTTTTAAACTGATTATACATTTTATCAATAACAGGAATATAATTATTAAAAGTAAGAATAAAATTACCAGCAGTTTTAAAAACTATTTGATTATTAAATGTTCCTTTATTAGAATATGAATAATTAAAATAGCTATTTGCTGTATTAGATAAATTAATTAACTCTTCATTTCCCATTTTCTGGAAAATATTATTAGGAATATTTGCAGTTAAGAATAAATCCTCTCTAGTTTTATTTCCAAATGATTGATATTCAGTAATTTCTTTACTAAAACTATTTTTATTGTCACTTTGAATGGTTTTGGGCTTACTACTAAGAATATCTTCCATAGAATATTTTATTATATTAATATTATTATTATGAAGGTCAATTATTTCATCTTTCATATTATTTTTTGTATAACCTGTTTTCATTACATTACTATTAATTTTAAGAGGATTCCCTTCTATTTCTATTGCTGGTGATAAATCAGCAATTTTTGGAACTAAACCTTTTGTTACCATATCATATAAACCTTTTTTCATTTCTTTATTTCTTATCACCGGAAATCCTTTTGAATCATATAATTTTTCACTAAAATATTTTCTATTGTTTGATTCATTTGAATATTTTAAATATTTATTTTTCATTTCAATCAATTCATTTTGTAAAGAAGTTTTTACTATATATTTATTTGATGGATTTAAAGGATATTCAAAATTTTTATTTTTTTTATAATCTGGTTTTAATTTATATATTGTAGTAGGATGATAATATAAATTTGGATGAATATTTTGTTTTAAAATAGGTAAAATAGATGCAGGAGTCAATACTTTCTTATTTTCTTTTTTGATTTGGGTTTTTTCTAAATTTTTTTGAAAATCATCTAATTGCTCTCTAAGATAAATAGAATAAGGGTTTGAATAATTAGTACCTATTATAAATTTTGTTAACTCATTCTGAATTTTATCAACTGTGTCAGAGAGAAATTGTTTGTGATTAATATAATGATTATTTGTCTTAAATGACATTTTTTTAAAAATTTAAGTTATATAAATTTTATTGTTTAATTATTAATAAGAGAAAATTAATTTAATTTTACTGCAATAATTTATTTCATAAACTTTTCTCACTAAACATTTTCATTTTCAGGCTCATGTTCATCAATTAATTTTTCATTAGTTCCAGTAACTCTGGGTTGTCTCATTTTTCCACGAAGTAAAAGATAAATTAAAACAACAACAAAAATTAAAACCAACGGTAAAGTAATATAAAACCACAAATAAGAACCATTTTCTAATTCTGAGTCATAATTTTGAGACTTATATACTATCCTATATTGTATTTTATCATTTATGACTGCAACTACATTAATTTTATATTTTCCCTGTTTTTCAAAAGTAAATTCTGACTTATCTGTTTCATAATACCCATTTTTTGAATCATCTTTTAAATTTTTTCGATTTGTCTTATTATCTCCTTTAAATGATTTTAAGAAACAATCATTTTCTAAATAATTAGAATAATTACTTTCAATATCAAAATAATATAATTCATATTTTACATTATATCCTTCAATTGCTTTCCATGTAATAGTTTTTGAAGAATTATTTATTTCTAAACTTAAATCATTCAATGAATCTAAATTTGTTGAATCACCATAATAATAAATTATTTCAGTACCAATATATGAATCATTTGAAATATTATTTTCATATTGAGTTTCAATTTGAAGTGGTATCATTGGATTATTAATTGACAAATATTTAACATTTTTTTTATTTAAATTGAATTCTAAAATTTCTGAATCATAATATGAGAGAGAAATCTTTTTAACAAAATCATAATTGCATATTGTTGAAAAAATATTTAAATGTAGTGATTCATTTTTATTTAAAATTAAACCCATTTTTTTATTTGTAGGAGATAAAATTGTATTTTCTTTTTCAGGTATATTACTATAATTTTCTTTTTCTAAATAATCTATATTAATGTCTATTGAATTCTCAGTATCAGCCACAAATGCAATGTAAAAAGTATCATTTTCTTCTGTTTCCATTAAAGGATATTTATCATATGGATTTGTTAAATTTAATTTTAAATCATTTTTTTTAATTATATCGAAAGAAGGAGATAAATTTGGTTCAGAAGCAAAACCAGAATTTCCTTTCATTAAATAATAGGAATAAGATTTTGAAATATTACTCAATGAAATTCCTATTTCTTTATAAGTTAAATTGTTTTCTAATTCTATTATTAAATGATTTGAATCAGTTGATTTGTCTTTTTTAGTTATTTTTGTAAATAGATTGTCATATCCAATTTTAATATCAATTATTGTATTATCTTTACCAATAAAAGTCATTTCATATTCTTCTTCAGTTATATTTGTAAGTCTATAAATTTTATTTGATTCATTCAACATTATATTTTTATCATATAAATTTAAATTAATTTCAACACCTAATGGAGATGAAATTTCAAAATTCATATTTTCAATTTTTGGAATAGTAAAATGATTTTGATTCCCTTTTGTTAAATAATAAAGTATTCTACCATTATTTGTTAAAGAAGAAGGTGTTGAATCTGATAATAAATGAATAATGAAATGTCCAGGATATTTACATTTTGCTTCTATAATGTCGATATTTGAATTTAGTAAAGGTGTTGTTGTATTTAATAAATATTTTTCATTTCCTCTAGTTAATATAGATTCATCATCTTTTAAAATTTCATTTTTATAATATAAATTATATTTTCCAAATAATTCCTCAATATATAAGTGTTTCACATTAGTTGTTAAATCATAATCTCCAATATAATAAAATGAATCTTTACAATTCATAAGTTCTCTTGAAAAAGATTTTTCTGGTCTGTAAAAATCTCTTAAATAAAAAAGTTCTGATTCAATTGTTTCTATTCTAATTTCTATATCTTGTTCATAACTAAATAATTGAACTGTATATACATCTATATTATTTGTACCTTTGGAAACTGCATATAATTGTTTTTTAATACTTTTATCATTTATTGTTAAATCATTAAGTAGAGTACCATTATAAATTTTGGCAATATCATTATTTACATAGAAAGCATAAGAAAATTGATTTTCCTTAGGTAAATATATATAATATATTAGCGGTACATAATTTTTAAGATGAATTAATTCTTTTTTATGTATTGTTTCATTATTCAGAAATGTAATTTTGTTAGCTCTTTGACTTAAAGAAATAGAAAAGTTTTCTGATTGAAAATATGTTGCATTGTCATCCAATTTAATTTGAATTAATAAATAGGATTTTTTACCTTCTTCTTTTTCTTTATTTTTTTTAAAAAACATTTGATATAAAGTATCTAAATTTTCCCATTTTTCAATTTCAAATTCACTATCTTCTTTTTTTGAAGGCATATTTTTTAATAAATTGTCATCTGAATCACTATCTAAATTAATGATTTTACCATAAATATATTTCAACATTTTTTTTTGAGCAGAATATGAACCATATTTAAATGAAATTATACCTTCCTCATTTAAATTGAAATCATCTACATTTGAATAAAAATTAAAAACATCACCATAAATATAATTCTTTTCAAAATTTGAACTCTCATTAATAAAGATGACATCTCTTTTAATTTTATATATAATAATTGTTTCTAAATTATTTGAATATGTTGTTTCATTACTTAAAATTTGAATTTTATATGATGATTCTTTTGAAAAATCTGAATTATAAGTTTTATTAATTTTAGTTTCATTTATTTTTTCTATTTCTTGATCATCAATTATAATTGTTACTATTTGATTAAATTCTTCCTTTTCAGAATTTAAAAGTATATTAATTTTTTCGTTTTTATTTCCTTTAAATTCAAATGTATAAGAATTTGTTGAATAAAATTTATAAATTGTATAAGGAATATTATCATCTAATTTAACTGCATCAGCTTCATTAAATATAGTTAGATAATCATCATAATAAAATAATTTATAATCAACACAAACAAAATAATAAGTTTTAGATTCTTTCTTTGAAAAATAAATTTGTTTTTGATCCATAGTAAAATTAAACAGATAATTAATATATTCCTTATCTTTTTTTTGAATTTCATCGGGAGAATTATAAACATAACAATCAACTGAGTATCCTTTTCCTGTTACCAAATTTAAAACTAGGTCTTTCTCACTATCAGAATTTTTAAATTTGAAATATGTTTCATGAGTATCATTATTTAGTGAGAAGAAATGAGGAATATGACTTTCTATTAGTTGAAATGAAGATTCAGGAATTATTGGTTCTGAAATAATAAATAATATTAAGAATGAAAGGAAAAATATAATTGAAAATATCATATTTGTAATTATAAATAAAATTAATATTATACAAATTGATAATAATTATGGATAATAATAACTTTGATATTTTTCAATATTGCATTAAATCAAATTTAAAATACATTCAAATTCTTCTGATAACATTAATTAAGAATTAAAGAATTATTTTTGTAATAATTGTACCAATAAAAATTTATGAGCAATTTTTAATTATTTTTATTTTATTAGTACTAAATACTAATATAAAAAAATTAATTTTAATATTAAAATTTATGGTAATTAAAAATTGAAAAAAAAGATCTATTCAATCCATAATATAATTAAATTCAAAGTTCATTGTTTTAATTTTGAGAAATTTGTCTATCAAATAATTAAAATTAAAACATATTGTAATATTAAAGTCTATAATAATTTTTCATTTATTTCTCTTGTTTTGGTGTTTAAAAGATTGTGTTAGTCTCTTTTGTTTTTTGCTCTTTTATATATGATATTTTATTATATGATTATATCTATTATCAGAAATGAATGATTAAAGTAAGAGTTTAAAGAGAGTTTTTAAATTAATCTAAAGTTTTTTTATATAAATTTTAATCACACAAAAATAAAGTTAATTTAATAGATTTACTGAATTTTCATTTCTTTTTGATAAATTATTTTTCAATTGTTAATATTTTTAGTTGCTTCAAATTAATATTTCTATAAATGAAGATTTAAAATAAATTTTTTTAAAATATGAAATTTCAACAAAAAGAAAGATGCTGGGATGAAGAATTTAGACAAAAAAAGGAATATTCAATTAAGGGTTTATGCAGTGATGATGGAAGAGAATTCAATATTAATTTAGAAAATATATTGAAAGGAAAGGATAAGATATTGTAAAAAAAGGAAAAAAAGAAAATATAATTTTAAAAATATAAATCTTTACAATAAAAAATGAAAAATTATGATATGAATATATCATATTTATTATATAAATAAAAATCAAAAAAATTTTTATAAAAAAATTATTGTTCAACAGACATATAATCGAATAAATCAGCTAAAAAATCAGGAAAATTAGTATTATCATTTAAATGTTGTACAATAAAAGGATGTTCAATTAATTCACTTACATTACCTCTTTCATTAGGATCTTTCTTAAGAGTTTTATCCATAAAATCACAAAATTCATTAGAAAAAAATTCTCTTGGTAAAGTAGGTTCATTTCCATCAACAATTTTAGTAATTTGCATAAATAAATCATTCCCAACTCCATAAGGATAAATTCCTGTTGCTAATTCATATAAAACTAAACCTAAAGACCATATATCTGAAGGATAAGAATATTCTTTTCCACTTATTCTTTCAGGTGACATAAAATTTTTTGAACCTATATATGTATGAGAAAAATCTGCAGTATTATCTAAACTTCTTGATATTCCAAAATCTGTTAATTTTATTATTCCATCACTATTAATTAATATATTTGCTGGCTTTATATCTCTATGAATAAAATGCTTTTTTTTATGTAAATATAATAATCCTTGTAATATTTGATATGTGATATAAGATAAAATTGATTCTGGAATACAAGGTGCTTTTTTTTTTTTCTTTTTTAACATTTCTATCACACGGTCTAAAGAGCCAATATTCATATATTCCAATAAAATTTTAACATTTCCTTCATAGAAAAATGCACCATAAAATCTAATTAAATTAGGACATTCATTATCAACTAAGAGTCTTAAATCATTTTTAAATTGTTTTCTAGTACCCTTATCATATAAATTAATACTTTTAACTGCAATTTGAATATTATTTGGTTTATAAGTAGCAATATGAACCGAACCAGAAGCTCCAGAACCAATAAAATCTCCTAACTAAATTTTATAGGATATTATTTATATTATTTATTATATATTACTTCAATATCTTTTGGATCTATTATACTTGTTAATGGTTCTCCTGTTTTTGAGTTTTTTATACAACGAGAAGCAACCATAAAACCATCTTTTTTAAAAATTGCTTTACTCGATTGTCTAATTTTATTATATAAGGTATTTTTTACATTTCAACTGATGAGTAACTGAGAATATTATTGTCTTTACTAATTTTATTGGAACTATTGATGCTTTCTGTGTTTTTGTCTTCTTGAGAAGAAGAAATTTCCAGTTGAAGGTTTATTTTTTTCTTGATCATTTATATTATTTCCAAAAAAATTTATTATTTTTTTTTTGGTTTTTTATGAATTTTTTAATTAATATATTAAGTCAAATAAAAAAAAAGATATTATTTTATAGTATTTTTTTTAATATTTAAATCCTAAATTAATATTATTATTAGCTTGGTGAGGTCTTTTCTTTTTTTTATTTTTTTTGGCTCCTTGACTTCTTTCTTTAACTTCTTCCTGATCATCGTAATAATCTTCAATATTTAATGGTTTTTCTTCTTTTTGAACTCTATTTTTAGGCCTTAACATTTCCAATAATTCATCAGAACTAACTTGAGTATTTTCAGGATTATTTTTAATAATAGTATTTGCAGAATTAATTTTTATATCATTTTTTCCTCCTTGTAATCCAATTGGAATTTGTTTTTCTTCTTTTTCTTTTTTTTGAGGCCTAACTTTCCTTTTTTTTCTGTTTGGATCTTCCCATTCTCCTTCATTATCTTCTTTAATATTTGAAACTTTCTTTTCTATAATTTCTTCTTTTAAATCTTCTTTTTTTATATCTTCTTTTTTTATATTTTCATTTTTTACTTTTTCTTCAGATTTTTTTTCTAAATTTTTTTTTGATGGAACTTCTAATAATTTTTGAGTAGTTTTAAATAATTCTGTATATTGTAATAGTGGATTATCCATTAATTTATAAGACCAATCTTTATCATTTATAGTAGACAAAGGTTGAAAAGAAAATAGAGGAAGTTCTTTAAAATTATAAATATCAATTGGACGAAAAGAATAAGAAGAATCTATTTTTTTTTCTGTGTACATTTCAATAAGATTATCAGAAGAAAAAGGACCAGTAATATTACCATAATTATTATCTTTTAAATAAAAGGATTCTTTGTCTTTTGGAAAATTTGTAATATCATTAAAGGAATATAAATTTTCAATATTAATATTAATTAGATCTTCTTTGTGTTGAAAACTATGACCTCTTTTAAATTCATTTTTATTATTATTATTGCTATTATAATATTGCCCTCTCCAGCTATCTGAAGAAGGAGAATAAACTTTTGTAATTTCTGTTTTTTCATTTGTTACTGAAGGATGTAAAGATTCTTTACTAAAAAGAATTTCTGCTAAATTTAAAGCTTCTTTTGTTATTATATTTTCTGGTAAAGGATATTCAATAAATGACCCTAGAATTTTTGATTTAGATATACTCATTTTTTTTTTCTTTTAATTATAAAAAATTAAAAATAAGATTAATTCAAATTTTTATAAGAATTAAAATAAATAATATATAAAATAAAATTCACTATAAATAACAAAAGATGTTATGATAATACAAAATTTAGTAAAATGAATAATAACTAAGAATTAATTTTTTTTTACTTAATTGATTACTTCATTTATTTATTATTTACGGACAATGGTTAATATGAATTGTTGTTATATTTGTGATATTAACTATACTTTTTCTATTAGAAAAATTTTCATCACTAAAACTTGGAGTGTGGTCATAATAACCAACACTTGAAGAACAAACTGAAGCTGTATATCCATTAAAATATAAAGTTTTTGGTTGAATTTGAATTTTTTTATTTGTAAAAAAATCGAAATATGGTGTTAAATTCTTATTTGTTTTACTTTTATTATCATTTAAATTATCTGTTTTCAATATTAAAGTTTTTGATTTATTATCCTTTTTCATTTTTACTTCATTAGATATTTTTTCTTTTGAATTTGAATTTGAAGAAATTTTATCAAAATTTTTGGGTTTAAAAATTTGGAAATTTGATTTATTTGTTTTTGATATGAAGATTTGATTTTTTTTATTATTAATTTTTTCATTTTTTTCTGCGTCTATAGGAATATCTTTTTCTAAAAAAAATTTATTTAAAATTCTTGGATTCTTTGAAATATCTCTTAATTTACTATTAAGTTGGGCTATCACTGTTAATTCTTTATATGTGAAAAAATCTAAAATATGTTCCCAACCTTTCTTATCGATATGATAAAAATAATCAATTAATTTATTATTAAATGATTTTGACAAATCAAAATTTGTACTTTCTTTTTTATGAACATTATTAGTATTAGTAATAATATTTATATTCTTTCTTTTTGGCTTACATATATTTCCCATTTAATAATATTAAAAACATATTTTTATTAAATTGAAATCAAAACTGTTAATTATTTATAATATTATTTCTAAGGTTTAATATTTTAATGATTTTATTTATTTATTTTTTTATCATTGAAATACAATTCCATTTTATTTCTTATACAAATTTATTGTTATTTTTCAATTTTTTAATTTTTTTTTGTTTAATTCATTTTTCCAAATCTTATTATTTTAAGTAATTAATATAAATTTCAATCCATTATAATTATTTTTAAAGCGGCAATTCATTTTAAATTTATTTAATATAAGCAAAAATTTAAAATTCAAATATAAAATGACCAAGAAATTCATAGTAGACCAAAAAAAAATTTGGATAAAAAGATATCAAAAAAATCCCTTCAATAAAAAGAATAAGAATAAATTTATAATAAAAAAAATATTCAAATTGACTCCAGATGTAGGAAATACATTTCATTATATTAAATATATAACAGCAAAGCCAAGTTTTTTTGAAAAAATTCAATTATTATTTAAGATGAAGAAAAACAAAAAAATTTTTTTTCTAAGTAACCAAGAAAAAAAAAATAAATCAGAAATTTTAAATTAAATAGAAATTAAATTTATTTAACATTTAAATTTATCAAAACCAATTTTCTTTTTTTATTTAAAGTTTAATTTATTAATCAAAGAATTCCTTTAAATTCAATCTTTAAAAGTATTTAGATATTTTTTAAATTTAGCGCTTAATTTTTCACTTAAAAAAAAATTTATTTTTTTATAAAACATTATTTAATTTAAAATTAAACTTTTTATGAATAATTTCTATTTATCAAAAAATTATATTACCCAGTTAAACTCTAAAAAAAATGTATTTTGTGTTCTTATAAATCAGAACATATCATTTTTTCCTAAATATATTTGTTAAAACAAATATTTTTCATATTTTTTGGTCTATAAAAATAGTTTTATGTATTATGTTATCAAATATAGAGAAATATAAATGAAGTTTAATACATTAAAATTAAAAAAGTAAATAACTGTTATAATAATATTATTCCTTAAATAAAAAATAATTAAAGTCAAAGAGGAAAAACCCGATAAATTAATAATATAATTTTTAAATACATTATAATCATTAAATAATAAAATATATTAAAAAAAATGAATAATTCCAACAAATTTTTATTTTCAACATCCTTAGGATAAAAATAAAAATTATTTTTTATATTATAACAATTTTTTAACAATTTATAGATTCTTCTTTAGTTTTTTAATTTTTGATTTCCATTTAAAATATCTTCTGTATTTAATTTTTCTTAAATATTTGTTTTTCATATTTTCTTCCAATTTTTTCATTGAAATTAATCTTGAAGAAACAGTATTGAAAATGCTTTTGAAATTATTAATGAAGAATAAGATTTTGTTTTTTGTTGTTTCTTTAGTTTTGATTCTTTCATATTCTTTATTAAATTCTGATTTTTTTTGTAATACAAAATTTATTTGACAATGATTGTTTTTGAGACTTTGATAATTTAATTTTTTTATTAATTTTCATATTTATAAAGTTGATATTTGTTTTACATTTCTTGTTTTAATGAATTTCCTCAAATTTAATTTCATGAATACCTAATAAAAAAAATAAACATTATTTTGTCTTATCTTTACAATAAAAAAAAATTTGAATTTCAAAAAAAAAATAAAATAAGATATTACAAAAAAAATAAAATATAAAAAACATACCAATAAAACTTTAAAAAAACAAAAATCAAAATAACCATATTTCCCTTTATCATTCTAACTTAGGTTTTAAAATTTTAAAACTACATACTAAATTTTCATCAATAGTCATCATAGCTCCAGCATTATCAAATTCTCCACAATAATTAGGAGCGCTAAATACAGTGACTAATAATCTATCAGCAAAAAATTCATAACCATCTTGAACAACTTGATGAGCTCTACAAAGTAAATCTAATTCATTTTGATTTATGAAATTTTCAACAACTTTTTCATTAAAAGTAAAAGAAACACCTCTATCATTTTCACTCCATCCTTTATCATTACTTTCAGGATCACTCCAAAGTAAATCACATAATAATCCTTCTTCAGGAACATCAGTTGGTCTTATTATATTTTTTAATTGATTTATATTATTTAATTCAGGTGATAAACCTCCATGCATTAATAAAATTTTATTATCTATTATTGCTGATATTGGTAAACAATTAAAACAATCTATAAATATTTTCCATAATTTAATTGAATATCTTTTCTTACATTCATCATAAAAACCATATATTCTATTAATTGAAGCACATTCATGATTTCCTCTTAATAAAAAAAAATTTTCTTCAAATTTTATTTTATATGCAAAAAGTAAACATATTGTTTCAATACTTTGTTTTCCTCTATCAACATAATCTCCTAAAAATAAGTAATTTTGACTTGGAGGAAATCCTCCTGAATCAAATAATTTTAATAAATCAGTAAATTGACCATGCGTATCTCCACATATATTTATTGGAGATTCTAATTCTAGAAATACTGGTTGAGATATTAAAATTTCACGCACTTTTATACATAGATATTTTATTTCTGTATACTCTAAACTTATTGGTTTAGAAGATTTTTTTAATTTTTGTGATAACAGTTTTTCTATTATGTTATCCAAATCTGGTTCATTTTTAGTTGAAAATGAAGTGAGTGTTGACATTTAGAGGGAAATTTATTTTTTTAATTTAAATTTTGTTATTTTTTTTTGAATTATTTTTAAAAAATTTATTTTTTTAATTTTGGATTTTATGAAAGAAAAATCCAGATATAAAAATTACTAACTTTATTTTTTTTGGGGATTGGGGATTGGGGATTGGGGATTGGGGATTGGGG
>JAEEGK010017482.1_pt1 | contig 15638 bp, 5 predicted proteins | sample 8958771 | NCBI WGS metagenome assembly JAEEGK01 (sample SAMN16246547, study PRJNA631951) | gut metagenome | biome: gut microbiome; feature: rumen; material: SC-attached | host: Bos | place: Iran: Karaj | collected 2018-10
ACTCCAGACAACATTGCCTCCTATCTAGCTTCCTATAGTTCTTCGCAAAAGACCTATAGTTTCAACAACCTCTCTTATCTGATAAACCGTATGTATACACGTAAGGGTAAATCAGAGAACTGGAACAAAGCCGTACTCATCCCTGTTGAGGTAGAGACCAGTTCTACAACGGCTTCGACAGCATCATCAGGTATTGCCAACGAGATGAATGTCAACAGCGTACGCCTAGTGGGTGGTGCGAAAAACAAGCATGCCCCTGTCCGTATGAGTGTCATCTATAATGTCAACAAGTAGCTTGCTACAGGAAGAACATCATGGCAGACAACTTCTTAGAGAAACACTTCGAGGAGTATGAGGCTCGCAAAGCAGCCTACCTCCGCAAGAAGAAGCATCTACCCAAAATAAAGTCTCGCCTTCTGGAACATCCGGAAGACGAGGCTTTATAGTTTCCATCAGGTTAGCTGTTTTAACCTGCCCTACCCAATTATCGTATATTTCGCGAACTTCAGCAGGAGCTGCTTGGTGCCTGCGTTCTTGAAGTTCACCGTTGCCTTGGTATTCTCGCCACTGCCCTCTATCTTGATGACCGTTCCGATACCAAAGCGCTGATGTTCAATCAGATTACCCTCCTTCAGACCAATATTACCAATAGCAGACTGTGGTGCAGGAGTTTCTCTGCGTACAGGTATCAAACGTGGCTTCACGTCAGCAATAAACTGCGTAGCCACTGGACGTGGATTCTGTGAATTGCTTCGGTTTGTCCAGCTAGAACTACTTGTATAACTAGTCCTACTAGAATGACTAGAACTACTAGAGCTACTAGAATGACTAGAGTTTGGCAAACCTGCAATCCCAGCACCCCCTTCTACCTTTAGCAGGCGCGGGTCTATATCCTTGATAAAGCGACTGGGCGTATCATACTCCATCTTACCATAACGGAAGCGATTCTGCGCACAGGTCAGAATGCAGTGTTTCTCAGCACGGGTGATAGCCACATAAAGCAGTCGGCGTTCCTCTTCCAATTCTCGCATCGAACCCGTACACATTGGCGACGGGAAGATATTCTCTTCCAATCCCACGACAAATACAGTGGGAAACTCCAGACCCTTTGCAGCATGAACGGTCATCAGTGTCACCTTTGGCTGATCCTCATCACCCTCACTGTCAAGATCCGTCAGCAATGCCACCTCCTGCAAGAAATCGCTAAGCGCTATCTCGTCACCACGATCTTCCTCCTTGCGGCTCTCCACAAAGTCCTGCATACCACTTAAGAACTCTTCTAGGTTTTCTTGGCGCGACAAGTCCTCAGGATTATTAGAGCCATAGATATCCTTGCTGATACCACTCTCCATAATGATGGAGTGTCCCAATGCATAAGCATCTTCCTGACCGATACGTGCTGTCCAACTCTCAATCAATTGTTTGAAAGCATCTATCTTGTTCAGCGTTCCTTTAGAGAGATTCAAATCAAAGACGATAGGCTGCTGAATGACACTCCACAGGCTGACATGATGCAGATTAGCAGTTTCCGCTATCTTAGCCACTGTCGTATCACCAATGCCACGAGTGGGATAGTTGATAATACGACGTAGGGCCTCCTCGTCATTGGGATTAGAGACCACACGAAAATAGGCAATGACATCCTTTATTTCCTTGCGCTGGTAGAAGCTCAAACCACCATAGATACGATATGGGATACCGTCTTTGCGCATCTGTTCCTCAAAGGAACGGCTCTGTGCGTTAGTACGATAGAGGATGGCGAAATCGCTATACAGAGCCTGGTCCTGACGACGGATTCGTTTGATATCGTTACACACGATAATCGCTTCTTCCCTATCACTATAAGCAGGTTTCAAGGTCAGTCGTTCCCCCTCTTCATTCTCACTGAACACCTCCTTGTGTATCTGACGTTCGTTCTTGCGTATCAAACTATTGGCAGCCTTCACAATGAGTTGTGTGGAACGATAGTTCTGTTCCAACTTAAAGAGGCGCGAACCCTCATACTGCTTCTGGAAATTGAGTATATTGTCAATGTTGGCACCACGGAAACTATAGATACTCTGCGCATCATCACCTACAACACAGACACGTCCGTGCCCGCAGGTCAACTGCAAGACAATCTCCTGTTGAGCATAGTTGGTATCCTGATACTCATCAACAAGCACATAACGGAAACGTTCCACATATTTCTGACGGATGTCCTCATGATTCTTAAACAACAAGAAGGTTTGTACCAACAGGTCGTCGAAGTCCATAGCGTTAGCCTGACGACAGCGCTCTACGTACCTATTATATATATTACCTATCTGCGGATGTTTCTTCTGTGCATCGTCGGCAGCCCACGAGCTCACCATATACTGCTGCGGTAACAGCAAGTGGTTCTTAGCCATTGAGATGCGGTCAGCCACGCTGGCGGGTTTATACGTCTTGTCATCAAGCTGCATTTCCTTAATGATGCTCTTCACGAGTGAACGCGAGTCAGACTGGTCGTAGATGGTGAAATTACTGTTGAAGCCAATTCTCTCTGCTTCCGCACGGAGTATGCGCGCAAAGACAGAGTGGAATGTACCCATCTGCAGATAACGCGCCTGCTCTAGTCCCACCAATCGACCAATACGTTCCTTCATCTCGCGAGCAGCCTTATTGGTAAAGGTCAGCGCCAATATGTTCCATGGATGATAAGCATGATTGGCCAACAGATAAGCTATCTTATACGTCAACACACGGGTCTTACCAGAGCCTGCACCCGCTATAACCAACTGTGGACCATCACAATAAGTGACGGCCTCACGTTGTCCTTGATTCAGTTGTTCTAATAATTCTTCTGTCATGGGCATTAGCGGATTACCGTTTTCTGTCCGTTAGTAATATATATGCCTTTAGCTGTTGGCTGATGGCCATTAGTTATTCTACGACCTTGCAAGTCGTAATACTGGCTATTAGGTGTTTGCTGTTGACCATTGGCAATCGTCTTGATGCCTGTAGCCTCTTCCTTGTCTGTCACACCCAGTGTGGTACCTTCAGCATCACTCAGCAGATAGGCTTGGAAGGGTTTGATGAAGCCACCAGCATGAATGCGCTCGAAAGAAATCATCTCCGGATTATCATTCGGCACAAGGATGAACACCTCTGTCTTACCCTCGCCATTGTAGAAGTCATAGCAGCCTACCAGTTTACCAGTACTTTCAGCGCGACGTGCGCCAGCAGACTGCTCAGGCATACTCATCTCGATGACATCATGATTAAACAACTTCGTACCATCGGCTGCTGCCTTGAAGAGATATGGCGTATGAGCCTTGATTTCACCCTCAACCTCCTTCACGACAACCTTTCCATCAACCACCTTCTTGACAGTATAGAACGTACCGAAGAATTTCTTGGCTGCTTGACTGATGGGGAATGGAAGATAGAGTGTCGACACCTCATCCTTCATGAATAATCGGTTAAAGTCGATAGCACTGGCAGTGAAATTGTCAGAGAGTCCGAACGATTCGTCCTCAGTCATATCGCCATCAAGTAATATCTTCTCGCAGACATTGCCAATAATGACATTCGGTTCATTTGTGGTGTTACCTATTGGCATATAGATAAATGTGTTCTTAGACACGCCTTTGAAAGGACCTTCTTTACGACTAATATGAACGCCCGTAATCTGCGTATTACGCAGGTCAATATACTTCAGGAACGGGAAGGCGGAGAATGATTCATCCACAATAGAGGTTACCTCACTATTGGTTGCTATCACTGTACCGCTCTCCCTGTCATAGATGATATCATCATCTTTTAGAACTATGGAGCCTGCATTAACATTACCGTCATTATTTGATGACTGCACACCCGATGCATTGACACCTACGCTCGACAGACCCACCGTTACTGTTGTCTTCTTACCAGCACGATGGTCGCCAGACTCGGCTGTTTCAACGGCAGGACTGGCATTATAGATATATACATAAGTGGCCTGTTGACAAGCATAGGGGATTCTTAACTCAGTATACTCAAGAATGCCAGTGAATACTTTAGGATCCGCAGAACCAATCTTTACATGCAGTATACCATCCTCACCCGTCTTGGCAACAACGATGATCTCACCCGTACCTGCAGGAACCATGAATGTCACACCAGAGAAGTGTTCAGCAAACTCATCAGTACCAGGTGTGTAATTGTCAATAACGTCGTTGATATCATCATCAACCATCGTAGAACCTAACACCACGCTCTTCTCTTCTGGATTGATACCATCATCATTACCAGAGTCAAGGGTGTAAAGCACCTCATTGATAATGATATTACTTAAGTCGTCTTCACCACCCGTATCACCCAGATCAATTTTATTCTCTGGTTCTTTCTCGTCAGCAATAGGTTTCACTGGTGTACCTATCGTCATCTGTGGGGAGTCTGGCGAACCTGCAAGCATCGTAAGGTTCTGTTCATAGACTATTGTCTTAAAACCATCAATGACAATCTTATCACTCTTCAGTTCCAATTTACCAGGACTGTTACCTTCTGTGGTAAATACCAGTTCTGCCTGCTCACCAAGGATTGTGCCATTTATCTTGTTATCTTCTTTCAGATAGATGATTAGCTTGTCAATATATGATAGAATATTACCATTGATTTCAGCCTTGGTCAGCGTCAACTGGTTTCTACCGTTAAACGTTACTGTTCCACCATCTTTAAGAATGTCAAGACGATTCTCATTAGTAACCTTAATATCGTTCACCACCAACCAAACAGTTTCAATGGTAAAGTCGGCAGTGGCTAAGCCTGCCAGATAGTTTGCAGTCTCAGCAATCGTTGCCTTAACGGTATAAGTTCCTGGAGTAGAAGGAACGGTGGTGGTGAAAATATCGCTATCCGCTGCCTTATAGGTGAAGGTTACTTGACCATTGCCCAGATTGCCCTCAACAACAGGAGTATTTGGAGTATCTCGATAATCCCAGCCCTGCAAGGTTACAGTAGGAGTGATAGCGGCCTTAGCAATGGTTACCTCAACAGAAGCTTCGGCAACATCACTATGGTTGTCGTCACCAACAACCTTGTAATAGACGGTATAGGTGCCGGCATCAGTACCTGCAGGAACAGTAGTGCCGTAAGTACCATCTGTACCTAATTTGTATTGCAGCTCGCCACCTGTAGCTTCACCAGCAGTAACCAGCATCTGGGCCTGACCAGTATAGGTCAAGTTCGCAATAGCAGCGGGTGTCTTCGTAAGCACTGAAGCGGAAGAAGAGATCTTAAACTCGGCAGTAGCCTCAGCACCCAGATAATTCGCTGTCTCTGCTATCGTCACCTTAACGACGTATTCGCCAACAGTACTGGGAACAGCCTCAGCGAAGGTGGCGCTTCCCTTAACGGCATAGGTGAAGGTCTCAGTACCTTTGCCAAGGTTGCCTTCAACGACTGGGGTATTGGCGTCATTACCATATGCCCAACCCTGCAAGGTTACAGTTGGAGTAATCGCTGCCTTGGCTATCGTTACCTCAACAGAGGCCTCAGCAACATCACTGTGGTTATCGTCACCAACAACCTTATAATAGACAGTATAGGTGCCAGCATCAGTAGCTGCAGGAAGCGTTGTTCCGTAAGTACCATCCGTACCTAATTTGTATTGCAGCTCACCACCAGTGGCTTCACCTGCAGTAATCAGCGTCTGAGCCTGACCAGTATAGGTCAAGTTCTCAATAGCAGCAGGGGCCTTAGTAATAACGGCAGAAGCAGCAGAGATGGTAAACTCGGCAGTGGCAGAGCCCATATAGGTGCGCTGACCTGTCAGAGAGACTGTTGCCTTACCGACATTGATATTGTTACTATATTCAAAAGAATAATCGTTCGTTGCTAGCGTCTTACCACCAACGACGACACTCTGAATGGCAGGAGTTTTCGCCTCGCCATCATACGTAAACGTCGTCTGTGTCAACGTAATGGTTGCCCCACTGATGCTGGTACGGCTCTGGAAGTTAGCGACTACCTCTACCTTATAGTCTGCACCAGGCATGTCGAACGTATATTTTGTCTCACCACTGGGATCAGCAGATGAAGACACTGGCGACACCACGATATTGTTATCCATACCTACAGCACGACGACGAGGAGCCTGTGCTACCCCACCCGATACAACACGCTCGGCAGTAATATAATCGACAGTAATATAGTTGCCACTAGCAGGCGTTACCGTCAGTGTACACTTACCATTGCTGATAGCCGATGTCACTGTACCTGCACCACTATTCGTCGTACCATTCAGTTTCTTGACGATAGTTACATCCTCAGTCACTTCGTCTGCTGCCCACATCATTGTGGCAGACAACAGCATAACAACAGTTAATACGAATTTATTTACGATATATCTCATATTCTTATCCTCCTATCATTATTTAACCACAACCTTACGTCCATTCTTGATATACAAGCCCTTCTTAGCGTGCGACTCGACCTTACGACCTTGCAAGTCGTAATACTGTTCGTTGCCCTTTAGCTGTTGGCTATTAGCCACAGAACCAATACCTGTCGCATCATCCTCGAAGATGCTCAGTCGTGCACCAGCATTCTGTTCCAGCACCAAGTAAGCACGTCCAGCAGGTATCGCCCCACTCGTAGCACGCGTGAAGCCACCATTATAGAGCACATAGACATTACCCTCGATACCACTCACAGCAGTACTCTCAGTCGTTCCCTGTAACAGGTTACCCTCAGCACTCGCATTATCAGTCGTTGTCATCGACTCGTTCTCTATCAGTACAGGCACATTCTTCGGAACATAGTTGATAGCCTTCACACTAACAGCGCTATTCGCAACTCCTGTCACGATATATGCCATCACGCCATCAGGCAGTTCCAGATTTTCTGTCGTCATATAGAACGAAGCCCACTTCTGTCCACTGGCAAAGTTCACATCCTTGCCAACCTCCAACGTGCGGTTATCAATAGCAAATGTCTCCGTTCTGCTACCTACATAGAAGTTCACCTCCAGATTATTATTGGGTACGATTGTCACCTTGGCGTTGGTGCCAACCTGGACGTTGTCACTATAAGAGAATGTGAAGTATTCTGTGACATCCGTTGTACCATCCTTTACTGTTACATCAGGCTCTACTTCAGAACCCGTATAAGTAGCATTAGCAACAGAAACAGTGATGCTCTCGTGATTCAAGTCCTTATAGACCTTCAGTGTGTACGATGCCTCACCAGCCTGCAATGTTTCCGTCTGTGCAGATGCAGCAGTAATTGTGGTCTCTCCCACTCCAACAGGCGTAACAACACCCTCTCCATTGACCGTTGCCACAGTCTCCTTAGAGCTGGTGTATGTCACAGTCAACTTGTTTTCATTCTGCAATGTTGGCAGTGCTGCGTTGTTCGATCCTCCAATAGTATATTCTGCAACCTCCACTGGCTCATTATTCTGTGTATAAGCCAGACCTGCATTCTGACGAATAACATACTGAGCCTCAACGGGAGTACTCTTCAGTTTTTTGGCAGAGTCAACATCAATGACATAGACCGAAACCTTGCATGACTCTGTTACAGAAATACCTTTCGTCGCATCATAGCGTATAGAGTCATTCTTGTTATCATCCAAGTAGTACCATACCTGTGGCACCATGATATTCTCAGGCTCACTGTCTGCCCACTCCTCTCTTGCATCCTGTTCAGGAACATTCTGCAGTGTTAGTGTAAAGCCTTCATTGTATGTACCAGTCTCTTTTGAGAAAGTCGGTTTTGCTATCACTTTTGCATATATCTCAGAAGCGAACTGGCTATTCCTACCTGGATCAGTATCCATACCAGGATAGATAGGATAAGTGCGAATCACGTACCTATCTTCTGTAAGCGTAAACTTACCATTCGTGGTCTTCACGGGGTCGCCACCCAACATATTGGCATAGTAAATATCGAAACCTTCTATCTCCTCTTCCATAGAGAACGTAAATTCGTGGTCAGGATAATACAGTCCACGCTCCTTCTCCTCTGTGACTACCTTTGGAACGTCGAGAGCCACAATCTTCGGGAACGAGCTATTACTCCAACTTTCACGCAGACAAAGCCCATCATCGTATATCACTTTGTTTTCTCCAAAGCCAATATAGTATGGCTCGGCATTATACCAGAAGTTCAGTTTGGCAGCACCACGATTCGTTTCTGCCGACTGGAAGGTCAGTTGACAATCCTCATTGGTAGCCTTGATAGCGTAAATCTGACTCTCGCCAACCAAGTTGATGTTCAGTTGAGCGAGTGAAGTAACGATGCTAACTCGCAGATCTCCATCGTTCTGGGCATAGTCTGGATTAAGATTGACATTATTCAGCGTCAGCGTATTCGTTGTCGGGTCAAAAGAGGCTGTACCATTGCCGTAAATACCTTCACCCGTGATACTCTCCTTATTGTCCTCATATACAGGAACACCGCTAATAGTCAGTCCGTAGTATGAAGCAATCAGAGTAGAAGAGAGAGGTATATAGTTGACTGTATAATTGACCACTTTCTCTATCGTCAATCCATCTTCAGAATCATACTTCACCTCCTTTTCAGCAATGATTGCCAGACCGTTGTCTATAGCGCCAACACCCCAGACACCCTGAATCTCACTAAAGCCTCCAGAGATAGCCGTTCTTTCATAGTCAGAAGAAGTATTCAACTGCAGCGAACATTTCTGGTTGTCACCCTTCGTAAATATCAGTTTAGGATGAGTCTGTTCTCCGCCATTATAGCGAATAGCTCCACAACCTCCCATACCATAAATCGTATTCGTTCCCTTCAAGCTGATGGTCAGGTCGGCAGTCTCACTATAGTCGATACCACAAACCTCCATCGGCTCAGGACCAGAGCCATCGTTACCTATCGTCGCATTGTTCAACGTCAGCGTATGAGTCTGTGCATTGTAGCTCACTTTGTCGTCGCCCAACACATTTCCAGCGTTCAGTTCCGTTACAGCAACGCCAGCAACAGATATACCGTATGCTGCCACTGTTGTCACAGTAACTGTCACCGGTGCATCAGGCATTGTAAACGTATACTGCATGATACCATCCCCGAGATCCGTCGGTGTTGTGATTATCGCAGCACTCGTAGTTGTGTGCTTAGCGGTTAGCGAGCCAATGGCATAGCCGTTAGCGGGATTGGCGTTCAGCGTCACTGTCTGTCCTGGAGCCACGGTATAAGCTAAGGCGTCGCTGATCACAGTAGTAGAATAATAAGTATTCTCCTCACCTGTCACTGTCGCTGTCGCCTGCAGTGTCTCTGCCGGCAGCGTCACCGTTTGAGTGTACATCACGGCACCGTTGTCTTCAAAGATGTCTGGGTTATCCTCATATTGCTCTGTTTGCTCATTGTAGGTTTGTCCTCCAACACCACGCTGCTCATAATTCGACTTGACGATTTTGTTGGTAACATCTGTTCCATTAAGCTTCTCAACATTCACGTCATAATAGTAATAGTTCTCCGAGAGCGTCGTTTTATATTGATTTCCAACGATGGCACCAGCATTCAGCCCTGCAGATTCGTCAGCATAATAATTGGTTATCTTTGAACCATTCATGACAACACAGGACTCGATAGTTCCCTCTGAGGCATTTCCGACAATACCACCTACATAGCTTGCGGCCCCGGAACCTCCTGTATAGCTAGTTTCTGCCTTCACCTTAACATTATTGACAGTACATCCTGTAACGGTCGAGCCATACAGACGGGCTACAATACCGCCAACTTCTGGATTATACTGATTATTAGCACAAGCAATCGTGCTGTTTGTGACAGTACAATTGGAAACGACTGCACCGCCAGACAGTGTCGCTACAATTCCACCTGTGGCATAATCATTACCCGTAATATTGTAATTGCTTAATGTCAAATCCTTGATGGTTCCTACATAATCTTCATCCTTTTCTACATATCCGAAGAGCCCCATACCAGTCATTGTCAAATTACTGATAGTCTTTTGGTTACCGTCGAATACGCCACAGAATGTACCATCACTATTGCCTGCTATCGTTGTAAAGCCCGTCTGATTCTCACAGTTAATATCATTATAGAGTTGTACATGGGAGTTACGGTTAAAATATCCAGTATTATAGTAACTTGCGAATAACTTCAGGTCATCTGCAGTTTTGATAAGGAAAGGATTCTCCTCTGTTCCATCTCCACCAAACGTCTTATTAGAAACAACTGTTGTACACATTGTCTCACTGCTAGAAGCCATCATAAACATGTCTGCATGAGTTATAGGATTGAATCCGCTGATTGCATCCTCCATCTCTTTAAATACACTCAACGTCAGTTTTACATCCGTTGCGTCACTTGCCTTGACAAAAGAGAGACCGGGAGCAGTTGTTGCTGCAATAGATTGAATAGCATATGAACCATTTGTACAGGTGATACTATTTTCACCTTTCAATGCTATCGTAAGAGGGGCGCTAGATTTCCAATAGATAGCACCAGTAAGTGTAGCACCATTCAGTGTCAAGGTATTGTTATCTGCATTAAATGAAAGCTTTCCGTCACCTAGGATATCCCCTGCATTACTACCATCCACAGGAATACTACCAACTATCAGAAGAGCATCTGCTGAAGAGATGTCAATATAATCATAATCATCATTGCCATTACTCAAGGTCAAACCACTAATACACTCTATCGTATGACCTTCACACCAAGCATCAATATCAGCTGGATAGAAAGTCAGACTACCGGGATTACTTGTATTGGGTTTGAACGTTGCAGAATAGTTACCCGTTTCTACCCCACTCTTTTTCAAGAACTTTGCATAACCCCTTAATGTTGTATTGCCTGCTAAATTAATCGTCAAATTACCAATTCCGTTCAGAATAAAAGTATCTCCACCGAGATCATTCTGTTCAAAATAGTCGTCAAGAGTCAGCGTATTTGTCTCTGCATCAAAACTGACATAGCCATCTCCATAAGTTAGAATTCTGTTAGCATTCACGGAGTTGACATTAACGTCTGCTACCCGCAAATCATAAGACTCTACGTTGAAGATTGATATCTGATAACTATAGGGAGTTCCTGCTTGTGCAAATGGAGTACCATTCTCCACATTTGAAGCATCCGTAGCAATATTAGTCTGCGTAAAGCCTTCAACAAGCCAATCCGTCGTAGCAGTCTCACCCGACCAACAAAGTCTGAGTGAAGCGCCATCTGCAATCACAACATTCAGAGAACTAGTTTCACCACTGGCACCAGTATAATAGAAGCCCCTACTTACTATTTTACTATTCTTTTTTTGAGTGTTCAAGTAAGCATAACTTGAACTGCCTGTAACTTCTACTCTCAAGTTAGAAAGATTACTTTTAATCAAGTAATCAGGATTATCTGAATAATTATCATGATGGTAATCAGTAAAGGTTACTTTGTTGTTCGCTAAGTCAAAAGTGACACCTTCTATACCTACATCGTTCTTATTTGCATCGTTAATTTCACAATCAACAACCCAAAGATATGGCTTAGTCACCTCGCAGAAGCACAAATCATTCCTATTACTAAAATAAGTTTTCCAAGCACCGTCGTAATCAAAATGAACGTTACTAGATGAATAATTATCAGGCTCAAGGTTGTAATTGTTAGTTGTACCTATACCCTGCACTGTAGCACCAAGATTCTCTGCAGTATAAGTCAGTGTAGCATTCGAATTGGAACCCGTATAATTAAACAGATAAGTATCGGTACTCGTGTTTGTTTCCACATTAAAAACAGATACGCCAACGAGATTAATCTTCAGATTATCAATAGTGGAAGTCACAATTCCGTTTACTGTCGCATTGTTCAGTGTCAGCGTGTTCGTACTATTATTGAACGACACGGTACCGGTAATGTTAGTGCCAGTGATATTACTAGCATTCTCATCAGTTACTTGCACACCAGCAACCCACAGGTCATAGTCTTCTGCCTGCATCCCTACAGACACCAGTAACATAGTGATAAGGCTGAAAAGCCAGCGCACACACAGAGTTTCTCTAATGGTTAGTTTACGTTCCATAAGCATATAGTTGAGTTTTTTAATGACTAAATAATCTATAAATCGCTGCAAAATTACAAAAAAAAAGGGAATTATGGTGAAGTTTACACCTATTTAATATATAATTAACACAACGAGAAATGTAACATAAAGATTATATTATCTGCCATTTAACGAATTTTAAGCGACGAATAATGGTTTTTGACAGATTATTCAGTAATTTTGCACACGAAAATATTTTAATTGTAAACCTAACAATAATAAAACATTTAATGTTATGAAACGTACAATCAAAGTTTCGATGATGGCAGTGATTGCCATGTTTGCATTCAGCACAGTGGCTGACGCACAGTTCGGTGGATTACTCAAGGGTGCCTCAAAAGCTGTTGGTTCAGGACTCATAAAGGGTAAGAAAAAGACCAAGGCTGAGAACGTTGAGGTCATGAACTGGAAGGCTGGCCAGATGGTAACTGTCGAGAACCCCTTCAACCCAGAGGCAAAGCCTTGGAAGTCAGAGTGGATCTATGACAAGGAGAAGAATTTCCAGGACAAGGAGATGAAGAAGAAGCTCGTAGAGCTGTATCTGGACGACGAGAAGTTCAACAACCGCAAGCGTGCTGCTGACGACATCACAAAGGACCGCAAGATTGTGGAGATTCTCTTTGTGGATGACTCTTGGAAGTTCAATCGCGACAACCTGGGCGACATTCTCTCTCGCTACCTGAATTTCCTGGTTGTTTCTGAGCTGACCAATGGCTTCACCATCGTTGACGAGTGCTATGTTGTCAACAAGTACACTGGTGGTGGTAACTACGATACCAACTTCAAGTTCTCGCTGGACGTGATGGCTTACACCAACTTTGGCACCTACATCAAGTACGACAAGCGTTACTTGGTTACCGACTGGCAGCACAAGGACGATGCTGATCCTATGGCACAGTACAAGTAAACTAGAATAACTACATCTTTAAAACGCCCTGCCTTCCTCACGGATAGCAGGGCGCATTGTTTTGAAAAAACTTACTTAAATCTCCTTCCCAAAAGAAGGATTCACTAACATTTATATACAGGGGCCCTGCGCACCTCACAGTGCCGTGGTTTGTGCCCCAACTAACATTTTATTTCATTCTAATGAAATCTGTATTTCTTGTCTAAAACGAGGGAACATCCCTCATTCCGTTTTTCTAAGAGCTAAATACCTCACAGGAACACGAAAGCACCTGTGAGGTAAAGAGGATTATTCGTCGAAGTCAAAATCTTCAAAGAAGCGTGAATCAGAATCACTTGGACTTGTTGGTGTTGTACCAGTTTCTACGGTGATTGATCCTTCAAGTAACTGATGGTTAATAACCATCTTTACAACTTCCATTTCAGGATTTATATATGTCTTTTTCATTGTCTATTCTGTTTTAAGAAAGAAATTACCTAAAATTATCCAAAAATTATTATTACTTCAGGATAACCTTTTTACCATTCACAATGTAGAGACCCTTAGTGGGCTGAGCAACACGCTGACCAGCGAGATTGAAATACTCACTCCTGCCATCAGCAATCTTACTTCTTACATCGGCAACGACTGTAGTTTCGTCTTCGTCGAAGTTCATTACCAGCTCACGAGCACTGCTAACAGCAATATTTAAGTATGCCTTACCTGCTGCTAAAGTACCAGCTGATGCAGGCTGGAAGATGCCGCTACTCAGAATATAACCGCCATTAGCTGCAATTGCTATTGTCTCAGTAGCAGAGCCAGCCATCTTGTTGCTAGACACATCATCAGGACTTGTACCATCGAATACAGGAACATTAACTGCAGAGCCAGGCGTTGTGGCCTTCAGAACCAAACCAGTACCTGCAGGTACCTTTTTCACCGGTGTCATCTGTACATTGACACCAGATACTTCTGTAGCGATATATGCCTTCAAATCACTGCTAACGCTAGTAAAGTCAAGAGCATGAGAACTTGTCAGAGTGGTATAAGTCTTAGCTGGAGTCAAAGTAACAGAAGCGGCAGTTTCATAATAGACCTTTACTGCCGTGAACCCACATGCGCCACTGGCGGTGGCAGAAATTGGTAAGGCACCATTTGTTGGAGTTACTGTTACGGTTGTACTACTTGCTGTTGCTGTAGCATTAGACCATGTACTATTTTTCAAAGTAGTAGCATAACTATCTGAAGTTGCCGTAAAGACAATACTAATAATTCGATATCCAGACTTAGGAGTAATCGTTAGAATTTGATTACCATAAAAGCGTGTACTGGTGCGGTTATTAGCATCACCCCCTAGGTAATTGTTTGCAGCACTTGAACTAGAACCTTTTTGATTTTTCATTGAGGCATAAGAACCAGACCATGTAACTTCGTCCTCGGTAGGAGACGCATCGTACGAATTTGTACTCAAATTCCAAGAAAAGTTCGGTTGTGTTACACTACCTGCAAGACTAACCGCTTTAGCAGTAGCACCAGTAGATGTCAGTGAGACTGTTCCTTCATATGATGCATTTACCGCCAAACCTGCTTTGAGACGGACATAGATTGTAGTGGCAGCTACAACACCAGCTGTTTGAGTGAGTGTCAGGCTGTTTGTATAGCCACTCCCCTCTGTGAGTGACATCTCGTAATTGGATTCTCCCAAAGAAAGAGATATGTTTGCAGTAAGATTAGAGCCTTCAACTGAGAAGGTCTGAGCTGCACTCGGTCCAGAGCCGACACCATAGGTAAATCCTGTGAGAGAAGATGGAGTAACAATAATAAGCGGAGTGGTCGGATGATCAAGGCTAATCAGCACATTATCTTGGGCAAATCTATAAGTTGATCCACTTTTTTCAAGATTACCTTTTACAATAACCACATCGCCAACCTGAATGTCTGCAACATCAGGGGCGCTTCCACCTTCACCTTTTTTACAACGAAAGGCCTGTAGCTGAGCGCTGGTTGTTAATCCATCGGCAGAAATGTTAAAAGAGATATTCTTATATGTAGTATTATAAGCCGTTACAATTTCTGACACGATTCCTGTAGCATAAACCTCAGAAACCCCTAAATTGACATCGATGGCATTGCGTGCATCAGCTACGGCATAAGGGTCTGCTTCTGTACCAGCATGATCTAAAATAGCATAGGTGGCAGTAGCTACATTGCTATAATCACTACCTTTCTTGGCGATAGCCTTAATAGTAGTTGTTGCATCAACAGTGATGGCAGTACCTGTGTATTCAGTGCTTGCATCTGTGGGATCGGCAGGATTATCGCCTTTTGTGTAATAGATAGTAGCTCCTTCCGTTTCACAAGCCAGTTCTACACTTTGAGTAGAGGTATAGCTGCCTGCAGCAATACTGAAGGTAGGAGTGGCTACGGCAGCAGAGGGGGTTGTGTAAGTTATAGTAACCTGAGAGACACCACTACCTTTGCTGCTACTAGCACCTTTACATTGGATTTTTACGTATCCAGTTGTATTTCCTGTTGGATTAGCCGGAGAACTAATGTTATAATCCCTCAAGGTCGTACTTGATGGAGCGATGGTTCCCAATACTGTTTCAGCAGAAGTAGATGAATCATACCATGACACTGTAATTAATGCCTGATCTGCTGATGGTCCATTAAATTTACGAGCTCTGAGTGTTATATTCGTAAAACCATTTTGAGCAAAGTTTGAAGTTTGTATATAGTGAG
>JAEEGK010017483.1_pt1 | contig 15636 bp, 13 predicted proteins | sample 8958771 | NCBI WGS metagenome assembly JAEEGK01 (sample SAMN16246547, study PRJNA631951) | gut metagenome | biome: gut microbiome; feature: rumen; material: SC-attached | host: Bos | place: Iran: Karaj | collected 2018-10
ACCGAGGACCTGGACGGGTTCATGGAGAAGCTGAAGATGCATCCTGGGATCGAGACGGTCGGCGGAGTCATCGAGCACGGATGGGGCCAGCGCGTAATCCGCCTCTACGACCCGGACGGCCACCTGATAGAGGTGGGCGAGGACATGCGCATGGTCGTGAACAGGTTCCTGGATTCGGGGATGACCCTGGACCAGACGTCCGAGCGCATGGACGTCTCCGTATCCGATTTGAAGAAACTGCTCGGATCGCGACGGAAGATAAGGGGGATGAACCCCCCCTGTTTCAGTTCTCGAAGGTCTTCGCGACGTCCTTGAGGAGCTCGATGATCGGAAGCCCCTGGGGACAGTTCATCTCGCAGTTGCCGCACTCGAGGCAGTCCGAGGCGAGCCCGTGGCCCTTGGAGCGGTTGCTGTAATACATCCGAGGCACGGACCATCCCTTGGGCGGGTTGGCCTTCTCCGAGTTATAAAGAGCGAAGTAATCGGCGATTAGGATGTCCTGGGGGCAGTCCTTCATGCAATACCTGCATCCGGTGCAGGAGATGGCGACCTTGCTGTTGATGATCTCCGCCGCCTTGTCGACTATGGACAGCTCCTCCTCGTCCAGGGGCTTGAAATCCACGCAAAAGGAAAGATTGTCCCTCATCTGCTCCACGGACGACATCCCCGACAGGACCGTCTCAATCCCGTCCAGCCCCATCACGTACCTGAGCGCCCAGGACGCCGGGCTCATCCCCGGATTCCTGGCCTCGAACAAAGCCTTCGCCTCGTCGGGCACGTTGGCCAGTATGCCTCCCTTCACGGGCTCCATCACGATGACCGGCACGCCGTGGGCCTTGGCCACCTCCAGATTCCTCCTGGAGGCGATCGGTCCGTCCATGTCCAGATAGTTGATCTGAAGCTGGACGAACTCCATCTCGGGATGCTCGGAGAGGACCTTCTCGAGAAGCTCCGGGGAATCGTGGAACGAGAATCCGATCCTCTTGATCTTGCCCTCGGCCTTCTTCCTCTTCAGGAGGTCGAACGCCTTGCATTTCTCCATGTTGGAGTAGAACTCCCCGCAGATGTTGTGGATCAGATAGTTGTCGAAATAGTCCACGCCCACCTTCGCGAGCTGCTCCTCGAACACCGACTCCGCCTTCTCCGGGGAATCGATCATCATTATGGGAAGCTTGGTGGCGATCCTGTACCTGTCGCGGGGATAGCGGTCCACCAGCGCCTCCTTGATGGCCTTCTCGCTGATGTTGTTATGATACATGTAGGCGGTGTCGAAATAGTCCAGGCCTGCGTCCAGGAACATGTCCACCATCTCCTTCAGCTGGGGGATGTCCACGCTCGACTGGTCGGCAGGGTCTTTCAGGGGCAGACGCATGAGTCCGAATCCAAGCTCCGACATGATTTCTTGGAAAACGTCTGCGGTAATAACGGTGACGATTGAGCGTCAAAAATGTCGTCGGGAGAGGCGTCGCGAAACGGAGGCCTCTTCCGGCGGCGAAAAGGAATGGCCTCGCTCCCACTCGATGGAGACGGGCTTCTTCAGACCCAGCCCGGCGGCGGCCTCGACGCATTTCACCACGCCGCAAGGCACGGGGCAGGCAGTATGGCGTATGTTCTCGGAAGCCCATCTGTAGATCACGGACTCGTTGAAAGGAGTCCCGACCTCCTCGTAGCAGGCGATGTTCTCTATCACCGGGACCTTGGACACCATCGGGCAGTCGCTCTCCATCCTCACGCTCACGGTCATCATGTCCTCCGAGGGGGTGGCGGTTATCCTGGTGGTCTTTCCGCATACCCCTGCCTTGACTATCGCGGTCTCGCTCATGTTATCCTGTCGGAATCCGTCAGACGGTATTTAAACGGGACCATAGGCCGCCATTCATCCGCCTGATTCTTCATTCGAACTGGCCCTTATAGACAATTACGCGAGGGAGGCGTTCAAGCCTGGGGCGGTGCCGGTCTCCTACGGAATGCGCGGGGGAAGGAAGACCCGCTGCGCCGTGAGCTTCTGCAAGAGGCTGATGGAGGGTTATTTCCGAGGAACGCCGAGGCACGTGGTGCTGATTACGAGCGTCATCTTCGTGCGCGAGACGGAGGAGGAAGATGGAGAACGCCATGATGTGCTTGGAATCCGGTATGGCAGCGGCCAAGGCGGCATAGATGCTGGGGAAGCACCCGAACACCATCAGCAACTGGAGGAGGAAAGAGGGGTTAGCCGTCCAGAAACCCGAATACTAAAAATATCTTCAATAGATGGCTTATGACGTGAAGAACGAGGAGTACAAGGTCAGCTTCAAAGGGAGAAACGTGGGCTTTTACTACGTGGACGCGGACGGGAGCAGCAAGTACGACGCATTCAGACTCTCGTTCATCAGCCCTGAGTACGAGGGCCTCCCCCCGGAACTCAAGGAATCCGTCGAATCCGAGAAGCCCTTGCCGTTCTTCGAAGGCCTGATGTCAAAGGCGAACCGCGTCAAGGGAACGAGGAAGACCATCTACGAGAAAGGAGAAGTCAGGATCGCCCGCGTCCCCGAGGACGTGGACAAGTTCTACGTTTACAGGACCAGCGCGGAGAAGGGGGACCCCGACTATTCAGATGAAGACCATTCCGCACCCCACTGCGAGGGCTATGGGCCGATAGAGGGCATGAGGGAATGGGCCACATGGTACTGCTTCAACAAAAGGGACGACGGCACGTACGAGGCGGAGCTCGACGAATCCTGGTGGTGGGGAGGCGGCCACAACGACGGCGGGACGATCCGCGTGGACATCCCGGAGGAGTGGCAGGACCTGCCGTACGACGAGTTCCTGGAGAACGTCGTCACGCTCGCCTCCGCGAAACACTACGGCTTTACGGCAGAGCACCTGAGAAAAAAGGAAGGCCTCATGGGATTCTTCGGATTCAAACGATACCATAGTTAGTTACCTAACTTATCTCAATAACTACTGCACGCTTATCCATGCAGGGCCGATTGAACTGAAGATTGTCAGGCACGTCCCACTGGAGTCCCTCCAGACGGAGGAACGCCGCCTGTCCGAGAGCATCAGGAGCATGAAGAAGCCGGGGAGGCTCCTCCATCTGAAGTCTCCTGCCTTCCTCTATGCCTTCCTCACGGCTTTTCATTGCGACGCGTGCCCGCACGTGCTTCCGTCAATCCAGGCCGTCGGAATCGTGGGACTGCATCGAGTACATCCTGACGATCTCGTCCACCGTGGTCGCCTGCTCCGGGGCCTTGTCGTCCCTGACGCGGCCGGTGAAGCGCGGGAACCTGATTCCGAGCCCGGAACCCTCCTTCAGGACGTCCCTGGCCGCGGTGTGGATCGGGCTGAGGGTGATCTCGGCGGCCACCACCTCGAGCACCACGGAAGGCTCGAACCAGACGTCCGGTACCATCTCCGCGTCGACGGAGCGGGGCATGGATTCCGACAGCCCGTCGTCGAGCAGGTCCGGCATCCCGTCCAGGAAGGCGTCGTCGAAGCCCGTGCCGAGCTTGCATACGGTCTCGAACATGCCCTTCTCGGAGTCGTAGGCGGCCATGAGCAGCGCCCCGTACCTTCCCGCGCGCTTCCCCATGCCGTAGAACGCTCCGACGACGGCCAGGTCGAAGGAGTCCGTCAGAGCCTGCTGGTAGTCCTTCTTGTACTTGATCCAGAGGAATCCCCTCGATCCCGCCCTGTAGACCGATTCCGGAGCCAGGGACTTGGCCATTATGCCCTCGCATCTGGCCGCTATGGCCGAATTGAAGAACTCCTCGCCCTCCTCCGGGCTCTCGACAACCCTCATGGTGGTCGTCTGCACCATCCCTCCTAGGACGAATCTCTCCTCCAGGGCCTTCCTGCGCTCCGGGTACGGCATGGAGGTCATGTCCTCGCCGTCGGAGTACAGGATGTCGAACATGAATATCCTGACCGGGACGTCCTTCACGGCGTCGTCCATGCCGTGCTTCTTCCTCCTGTGGGTGACGTTCTGGAACGGGAGCATGAATCCGGTCTCGGGATTGACCGCGACGCACTCCCCCTCGATGATCGCCTCGCCGGACCTGCAATGGGTGCGCAGGGCCTGGGCTATATCGGGGAAGTTGGACGTCAGGTCCTCCAGCCTCCTGGAGAACAGCCTGACCCCGTCCTTGCCTATGTGCGCCTGCACCCTTATCCCGTCGTACTTGTACTCCATGGCGCAGCGGCCGCCGAGCCTCTCCACCACTTCCTGGATCGACGGGAGACGTTCCGCCAGCATCACCTTCACCGGGCTTCCCACCTGGACCCCGATGGCCCTCACGGCATCCATGCCGCCCGTCGCTATGGTCTCGGCCACCAGGCCTATGTCGCAGGTGACGTTGAACGCCCTCTCGATGGCCGGGCGGTCCTCCTTCGTCGCGAACGCCTCTGCGAGGGCGTCCAGGATGGTCATGTCCCCGGCGCCTACCCTCATCCTGCCCGTGACGATCCTGCACAGATACCTGGCCTCCACCGGGCCGGCGTCATGGAGCAGGTTCGAGAGATGCTTCATCTTCTTGTCCTGGGAGTCCTTGCCGTCGGAGCCCTCGATCGCCAGGAGGCCCTTCACGACCCTGTCAAGAGTGAGATCTTCGGAGAACAGCGTCATCTGCTTCTTGTTCGCGATGAGCCTCTCCGCGACCGTCCCGGGATCCCCGGTCTCGACCCAGAGCTCCTCCGTCCTCTGCTCCTGGACCCCGGCGGTGAAGGATATCGCCTTCAGCACGAGCTTGTCGGCCATGCCGAGCACCTGGGGATAGAAGTCGGGATGGAGCTTCCCCTGGCACAGGTAGACGACGTTCCTGAGGTCCTTGCGGTCCACCCTGCGGAGGAATTCCGCCAGGATCGAGGTCATTTCGAGACGGCTCCCGGTGGATTCGAGCCTGTCGAAGGTCTCGGAGAGCTCGGAATAAAGCATAAGGAGGGATTAGAACATCGATTAATAACATTTCACAAACATCTTTTGATTATTCAGAATAAACGAAAGAAACGTCAGCCGTATAATATCACAAAACGACTCAAACAGAACATGGAAAGAAGTTTTCGTGCGCTTTCCCGCATGCGCACGATAATGATGTTATGGGAATACTGGACCGCCAAAGTCGATCATCGTTCAGCTCCTTGACTCTTCTAGAACTCCCTGGAGAACCACATGGGGCGTACCATGGTCATCCACGACCTCACACTCAACGTCGTAAACGTCGTGAATCATCTTCTCAGTGATGACGTCGTCAGGAGTACCTATAGCGTAGATTTTACCTGGTCTCTCCAAAGCGATGATTTTGGTGGCGTATTTGGCCGCGAGATTAAGATCGTGGCTCACGGTGAAGCATGTCATCCCTGAACGATCCGAAAGCTTCCTCAAGAAGGCAGACACATACAGCTGATGCCTGATGTCCAGATTGGCGGTAGGCTCGTCCAGCATCAGTATTTTGGGTTCCTGCACAAGTCCTCTGGATATGGAAACCTTCTGCCTCTGCCCAGCCGACAACTCGTTGAAATTACGATATGCTAGATCCTCAATCTCCATGGCTTTCAACGATTTTATGGCGATCTCGATATCAGCCTTCGTGGTACGCCATTTCTGACGAGAATATCTGCCTATCAATACGGTATCAAGCACGGACAGGATGTTGAAATCGGAGGACATTACCGGCACATATCCGATAACCTTGGACAGTTCCCTCAAGCTATACTCGCCGACATCCTTGTCGAATACGGTTACTCCACCGGATGTCGGCTTTATCAGCCCGTCGACGACTTTAATCAGCGTCGACTTGCCGACTCCGTTCGGACCAATGATGCAGACATACTCCGGCTTATCGATCTCGAACGAAACGTCATGAAGGATGGTCCTCCCATCGCCATATCCGCAAGTCACATTATTCACAGATATTATCGACATTTCACACCGCCTTCTTCTGTCTCAAGATCAGATACAAGAACATCGGCCCGCCGATGAATGCTGTGATGACTCCCACCTGGATGACGGTAGGTGCTAGAACGATTCTTCCAACGACGTCCGCTGATATCAAGAGGGCTGCTCCGAATGCGGCGGATGCAGGAATGAGGAACCTGTTGTCGGAACCTATTACCAGGCGAGCTATGTGAGGACTCACGAGACCTATGAAACCAATCAGCCCGGTGAAACTAACGACGCCGGCTGCCAGCAAAGAAACAACAAGCAAGCATGCTATCCTAAGCTTGTTTGCATCCACGCCTATGGAACGGGAACTCTCATCGCCGGTAGAAAGCACGTTCAGCTTACGGGACATCAATTGCAAGATTAGATAGCCTATCAGGACCAAAGCAAACAAGGTGTAAACCTGTACCCAACTGGCTCCGTCGATAGAACCTACTGACCATGCGAATATCTCCGACAGCTTGTCAGGGGATACCCAAAGCTTGATCATGGTGGTCATCGCGTTGAAAATGTACATTATGGCAATACCTGCCATGACCATCGTGGTAGGAGAGGCGCCTTTCATCTTGGAAACCGAGATGATGACCATCATCGGAATCAACGAGAAGATAAAAGCTCCGGCGACTATCGCGTAGGCACCGGATGCGATGGTGATGCCGAGCCCTATAGCCAGCGTGGCTCCGAAGCTCGCTCCCGAGGATATACCCGTGGTATACGGATCGGCGAGAGGGTTGCGGAGAATGCTCTGCATAACTGCACCGGCGGCTCCAAGTCCGGCTCCTGCAAGAAGTCCCGTGCATATCCTCGGAAGCCTCCATTCCCATATAATGTAATCAGCGGTCTCCGTCTCCTCCGTAATATGGCCTGTGAGGTGATCCGCCACTATCTTGAAAGTGTCCCAGAAACCGATTTGATAGTCCCCTACGGTCATGGCGTATCCTGCGACGGCGATTGCCGCCACCAGACAGAACACTATGAACAGGATTTTCCTCATCGTGTTCTTATGATAGTTTACTGTCTCCTCCTCGCAATGCACATCGTCGGCCATCCACGCATCTACCGCGCGTTCTATGATTGCATCCGATGTTTTAGTCATGTTAATACCTTATAAGACCGCGGTCCGACGACCGCGGTTTTGTTAAAACAGTTCAAACCTTCAGCTGCGGATAGCTGGTCTTGTAGGTAGTTCCGGTGTAGGAGATGGGTCCATTCTTCTTGACGTCGATGTTGACGACGTTATACTTGTCGAACCATTCCTGAAGGGACTTCATGGCATCGTCTAAGGAAAACAGATCAGGATACAACTGAGCGGCGATAACCTTCAGGAAGGGATATGCGGAGAATCCGAACATGTTAGGATACTCGCTTCCGATGATCATTCCATCTTTGTACGCCTTGACCTTGTCGAAATAAGATGTGGCATCCTCGAAAGCCCCGTTGTATTTCTCCTGCGTGTAGTAGGTTCCTGTCGTCTGATCGTCGGAGTAACCAGAGTTCCCAGACATACAGAACACCATAGCATCGAACTTCTGGCTGTTGGTGACCAGCCACTCAACGTTGTGGTAGACGAATCCGAACTGATTGGTTCCGTCCTCGGTATAGGCGTCCGCAAGGAACTTGTTGACGAGGACGTAGGCCCCGTGCCTGTCGTTACCCAATATCGAAATCTGGTCGTTGGAGGCATTGTATCCGCTGAAGACAACCACTTTATGCTTGGACTTATCAGTAATCTTGGAGGAAAGCTCCTTAGCGATGCCGTTACAATAGTCCATGTAGGCCTGGGCTTTCTCCTTGGCATCCATGAGGATTCCCATCGTCTGGATGGTCGATATGCAGTAATTTCCATTGTACCAGAGCTGTATGAAGTTAATTCCGCGTTCCTCGTGAAGACGCTGCGCCAGGTCATGGTTCTCGGTCCTAGGAGTGCACACGACAAGCTTAACATCATTTGCAATGAATTTCTCGACGGCATCATCAGTGATGGCGCTGCTTCCTGTTGTTCCCCATTCGACCGAGTTCTTAAGCGCAGGCCACATAGTACCATAGACGGTAGCCGCCTTTGATGCGACGTTTATCTTGTCGAGGACCCCGAGTATGGCACACGCCTCTGCTTGCTGATAGTAAGTTACTGCAATATTCATGTTCTTTAGAGGGAAGTTGACCTTAGTCACGTCTCCATAATAATCCTCGTACATGACCTCGCAAGGTTCCACCTTGATGATCTTCTTCACGATAGCAACATCTTTTGAATCGATGAGACCATCCTGGTTAGCATCAGCATAAGGTGCCTTCTTCTTATCCCAGACAAGCTTTCCATCAGCCATCTGTTGGAGCATATCCACATCATCATTGTTGATGTACAAATCAGATGTAGCATTCCCGTAAATTGGAACGAAAGTCCCAATTTCTCCGATTTCTGTTCCGCTGTAATCTTTGCTCTTATCGTTACTGCCACCCATTAAAACGAATGCGGCGATGGCAACGATGGCTATAACAGCCACAGCTACAGCAATAATTGCTATTTTTTTGTCCATGGTAACACTTGGATTTGTTTTCCAATAAACAATTGATGACACCTAATATAACAATTTTCTTGGATGTATTGTCTAAGTCTGGTATTGTTGACACTAATAACGTTAAAATATCAACAGCCTTGACCCCTTGATGGAATAATCAATCGGCCCATCATTTCTTTAACCGCAGCTATTGACAACAAAGAATTTCAATTGACCTTTAGGCAGGTTATGTTACTGAAAATTGCCCAGATCCGACTGCACCCTGCGCTCTGACCTAGGAGACGACCTGCTAAGCTCGACGCTCAGCCTCTCCAGACGGGAGCGCATGTCGTTCTCCTTCCTCTTGCTGCTCTTGTCGAACACCTCGTCCATGGTCCCGCGGGCGATCAGGACGTATACTTCCCCGTCGTTCTTCCTGCCGGTGCGTCCGCGGCGCTGGATCGTGCGTATCTCCGAAGGCACCGGCTCATAGAAGATAACGGCGTTCGTGCTGGAGACGTCCAGCCCCTCCTCCCCCACCGACGTGGACACCACGACGTTGTACTCGCCGGAGCGGAACTTCGACAGCAGGCCGATCTGCTCCTTCTGCTTCAGGCCGCCGTTGGACTGGCCCACCAGCTTCGCGACCCTGGCGCCTTGGATCAGGGACAGCTTGGACACGAGCAGGTCGCAGGTGTCCCTGTACTGGGAGAACACGATTATCCTGCTCTCGGGGTAGTCGGAGACGATCATGCTGACCAGGGTCATGATCTTCGATATCTTCGGATGCTCCACGTTGGACGTCCTGGCTATGCGGACGGCCTTCGGGAAGAGCTCGTTGCCGACGATCGTCCTGGCCGCCTTCCCGCCGCTCTCCGACCTGGACTCGGCGATCAGCTTGTCCAGATAGATCCTGAGGGCGGTCATCCCCTGGGTCTCGGCCATCGTTATCGCATGGAGGAGCTTGATGCACACCGCCTGCAAGGACAGGCCCTTGAAGACTATCGGGCTCTTCTCCCCGTGGGACATCCTGGCCTGGAGCTTCGCGCCTATCATGAGCATGTGCTTGGTGGACGCGGGCCAGCCCCTGTCCATCAGGCCCAGCCCGACCATCTCGTCCACGTACCTGTCCAGCATGGACCTCAGGATGGCGGAGACCTTGACCAGGTCGGGCGGGATGTTCACCTCTATCCTGTTCACATAGGTGTCGTGAACGTAAGGGGACACGTCCGGGTCGTCGTCGGACCTTATGTCTATCCTGCGCAGGTCCAGGTTCTCGCAGACCTCCTTTATCCTCTCGTAGTCGCTCCCGGGGGAGGCGGTCATCCCTACTGACCTGGTCCCGCTCCTGCAATGGTCGGCCACGGTCGTGTAGGCGTAGCCGCCGGTGCCGCGGTGCGCCTCGTCGTATATCACCAGGGAGAAGGCGTCGATGTCGTACCTGCCGGCCTCCAGGTCGTTGGCCACGCATTGGGGGGTGCTGATGACGACGTCCGACTTCGCCACCGTCTCCGCGCGGGACTCCGGCTTCATCGCGCCGGTCATGATCGCTACGGTGGTGCCCACCAGCATCTCCTTGAAGAACTGCCCGTGCTGGTCCGCAAGAGGCTTCGTCGGCGCCAGGAGGAGGACCTTCCCCGAGGACAGGAACTCCGCCGCGACCCTCAGGGCGACCACCGTCTTTCCGAGGCCGGTGGGGAGGATGACGAGGGTGTTGCATCCGACGCAGCCCTTGACCATGCTGGTCTGGTAGCTCCTCTCCTCCACCTTGTCCAGCGCTATGCGGGGATGGTCGACGAAGCTCATCGCCCGTCTCCATCGCCGTCGTTGGTGATAACACTGACGGAGAGGCGCCGGACCATCCGTCTAGAACGGCGTCTTCGGGCGCTGAAGCCCACGGAAACGTTATTTATAGCCATAGTATAGACGGCGACATGAAGACCTACCTTATCGAGGACAACGGCGATTCCGCCACCATCGGCTTCAAGGACGCCAACATCACCCTCATCACGCCCATCATGAAGGCGCTCTACGACGATTCCGACGTGGAGATGGTGAGGTACGTCGACAAGCACCCCGAGCTCAGCGACAGGACCCTCTACATCAAGGTCAAGAAAGGCAGCGCGCTGGACGCCCTCAAGAAGGCCTCCAAGGCCGTCGCCGAGTACTACGGGCTCTGAGATGGGATACAGGAAGTGCCTCACCGCCGAGGCGGGGATAGGCATGCGCGGATACCTGTGCGACACCGACGGCACAGGCGGACACCTCAAGACGGTCCCGGAGGACTTCGTGGTCAGGGAGATCTCCGACCCTCCGAGGGCGAAGCCGGACGGGAAGTACACCATAGCGACGGTCTCCACCCGCAACTGGGAGACCAACCGTCTTGTCAGGATGCTCTCCCGCAGCCTGGGCGTCTCGAGGGAGAGGATAGGCTTCGCCGGCACCAAGGACAAGAGGGCGGTGACCACCCAGCTCATGTCCTTCTACGGGAACCCGGACCTTGGCAGGATCGACCTCAAGGACGTGTCCATCTCCGGCGCGTACGTCGGGGCGCGCGGGATACAGATAGGCGACCTCATCGGGAACGAGTTCGAGATAACGGTAAGGGACTGCGCCGTCCCGATGGACGAGGCGCGCGGAATCATATCCGAAGACGTATCCATCATCAAGAAGACGGGAGGATTCCCCAACTACTTCGGGGTCCAGAGGTTCGGAGCCGTCAGGCCTGTGACCCATCTGGTCGGAGAGAGGCTGGTCCGCGGGGATTTCGAAGGGGCGGTCCGCACATACATCTCGTTCTCCACTCCGGAGGAGGACGAGGAGGTCAGAACGAAGAGGAAGGAGCTCGAAGGCAGGGACGACTGGTCGGATATGCTTCCCGGGATCCCGGAGAGCATGTCCTTCGAGAAGACCATGATCGGGGTCCTCGCCGACGGAGGGAAGTGGACGGACGCCATAGAGGCGATGCCCGTCAACCTCCAGATGATGTTCGTCCATGCTTACCAATCGTACCTGTTCAACGAGATGCTCAGCAGGAGGATGGACGCGGGACTGCCTCTCAACGCCCCCGTGGAAGGGGACCTGGTCATCCCGCTGGATCCCAAAGGAACCCCTCAGCACGAGAACCCCGTGCTGACCACGTCCAAGAACATAGACCTCGTGGCGAGGCAGGTCCGCGCGGGAAGGGCGTTCGTGACGATAACCCTGTTCGGCACCGACAGCGTCCTCTGCGAGGGGGAGATGGGGGAGATAGAGAGGAAGGTCCTCGAGGAGCAGCGCCTGCAGTCGGAGGACTTCAACATCCCCGAGCTTCCGAGATGCTGCTCCAAAGGCAGCCGCAGGGAGATCCTGTGCCCTCTGAAGGATCTGAAGAGCGAGGTCGCCGAGGACTCGTACAAGCTGTGCTTCTCGCTCCCCAAGGGCAACTACGCCACGTGCCTCCTCAGAGAGTTCATGAAGTCCGAGATGCGCGATTACCGATGGGTCACTCGCCCTCGCGCTTCTTCTTCCTCAGATAGGATATCGCTCCGGCCACGGCCGCGACGTCCGCGCCATCCTCATCCAGGTCGATCTCGTCATCGGCGTTCTTGGCGGCATCCTTCAGGCCTTTCTTGACTTTGTCGAACATTCCCATGATATCGTGGCGATTATGGACTGCAGATTTTTATATGCTCCCAAGGTCGGACGGCTGTGCAATATCAACGATCGACCGTCGTCAGGGCGACAAACCCGTTGCCTTCTTCCACAATGCTTATATCCAAGTAATCAAAGGACCATATGGATATAATATCCAAGTGTTTGCAATGGATAAGAAAATCATGGCCGTGCTGGCGGTCGCCATCCTTCTGGTGGCTGGAGTCGCCGTCTACGTTCTCGCCACTAGCAACAACGGGAATAACGACGACAAGATCACCATCAAGGACCTCGCCAAGACCGGCAACTACATGAAGATCATGGGCAACGCCAACGGAGACTATCTCCTCGACGACGCCGACGTGAAGATAATTCAGGACTACATCGACGGCAAGACGAAGTCCAGCGACCTCCTCGCCGTCCAGGAGAGCGACAACTCCACGAACTACTACCTCGCCGATGCGAACTGCGACGGCAAGGTCGACTCCGCGGACATAACCGTCCTCAAGGGAATCATTAACCGCACCGGGCAGTACATGAATCTCATCGACACGTTCGGACACCTGTGCAAGGTCCCCTTGAAGATCGACAGGATCGCATGCGACTATTTCGCCACAGCCGAGCTCCTGAACATGGTAGGGGTCCAGGACAAGATCGTCGGAGCATCCAAGGCCCTGATCGTGCTGGCCGATTATTACCTCCAGAACGTCCCGAACATCGACAAGGTCGTGAACTTCAACTCCAGGACCGGAACCAACACCGATTTCGAAGCCCTCGCCAAGGCCGACCCTCAGATCTGGGTGGTCTCCGAGAACTACGGCCCCGTCTACGGCGACAGGACCAACGCCGTCGTGGTGGGCCTGGACACCCTCGTCTTCGACTTCGACGACGTGCTGTCCAGCAGCCCCATCATGTCCGCCCTCCTGACCGGCTACATCTTCAACCAGCCCCAGAAGGGAATAGACTACGTGAACTGGTACCTCAAGACCTGGAACATGCTCAACGACAAGACCAAGAACCTGCCTCTCTCCGACCGCCCCACCGTGTTCTACACCGGATACGGCGGAAACATGAGCATGAAGGACGACGGGTCCGGCGAGACCTATGAGACCGCGACCAAGACCCTTCGCTACTTCCCCAGCAACACCGTGTGCTGGCAGGCGGTCCAGCTCGCCGGAGGGCACAACCTCATAGACGACTACCCGACCACGCTCGACAAGCCCAAGAGGCCGACCTCCAACGTCAACATGGACCTGGAGTGGCTCTCCACGCAGAAATGGGACTACACGTTCGTCCACTGCACCAAGTACACCGGCAGCGGAACCATGTCCAAGGTCGTTCCGGACCACGGATACCTGTGCGACGACCCCAAGGAGTACAGGACCGCCCAGAAGACCCTGACCAACGTCTCCGTGCTGAACAACGCATGCAAGGCGGGGAACATGTTCCTCACGCCGGGCGACTTCATGAACGGCGCTTCCGGAGGACTTATGTCGGCCATCATGGTCGCCACCGCGATCCACCCGGACCTGTTCCCGAACCTGAGCCTCGACAAGGAATTCCAGACGTTCATCAACCTCATGGGATTCAACTACGACCTCTCCAAGCACGGCACGTTCTTCCTGAACGGCCAGTGAAACCTCTCGGGGCTTCGGCCCCACCTTTCGACCGACGTGGTGATATGACGGAAGCGGACGAGTCGCGCATGATAGAGGAGGAGCGCTCAAAAATACTCAGGATCAAGTCCCTCAGAGTGCTGTTCCTGTCGGCCATGGTGGTGCTGATAATAATCACGATGGGATACTCGTTCACCGTGGGCACGGCCAACCTCACGCCCAAGGAGTCATACGAGATCCTTCTGGGCCAGGTGTTCCCGGGATGGTTTCCCGAATATCCGGACAATTACGTGTTCATAATGACGCATCTCCGCGCGCCTCGCGTCCTGGTGGGCGCGCTTATAGGGGCGATCCTGGCCATCGGAGGATGCCTCATGCAGTCGGTGCTGAAGAACCCCCTGGCCACCCCGTACACCCTGGGAGTGTCGTCGGGCGCCGCCGTGGGGGCGTCGATATACTTCATCTTCGGAATATCCATCTTCGGAGGAGCCGCCGGCCTGATAACCAACGCCTTCTTCTTCTCCCTGCTGCCGGTGGCAGCTATGATCCTGGTCCTGAGCCGCAGGGTGATAAGCGCGGTGACCCTGGTCCTGAGCGGAGTGGCGTTCTCCTACGTCTTCAGCTCGGTGAACTCCATAATGCAGTACTTCGGGGACGATTCCGCGATCGCCAAGGTGGTGTTCTGGACCATCGGCGACCTCACCTCGTCGGACATGTGGATGGTCCCCGTGCTGGGGGTGGCGCTAGCCGTCTATCTCGTATACTCGGAGTTCGTCGGGAAGGACCTGGACATCATGCGCATGGGGGACGACACCGCGGCCTCGCTGGGCGTCAACGTGAACCTCGTAAGAGGGTCCGCGTTGGTGATCGCCTGCTTCATGACCGCGTTGGCAGTGGCCTGCGCCGGGCCGATAGGGTTCATATGCCTGCTAGCGCCGCACATATGCAGGAGACTCGTGGGATCCGACATCAGATGGCTGGTCCCGACCGCCGCCTGCTTCGGCTCCATGCTCCTGTTGATATCAGACATGATAGCGAAAATGGTCATAGCACCGGAGATGCTCCCAGTCGGAGCGGTGACCGCCCTTATCGGGGCTCCGATAATGGTGTACATGCTGTACTCGAAGAAGGGGATGCGCGCATGAACGACGAGGCACTGAAAGCGACGGACGTCGTCTTCGGATACCGCAACGAGGAGATCATCCTCAAGAACGTCGGACTGACCCTCCACAAAGGGGAGATACTGGGCATCCTGGGTCCAAACGGATCCGGAAAGACGACGTTCATGAGATGCCTGAACCGCCTTCTGACGCCGTCCCAAGGGGAGATCATTCTCGATGACAAAGCGATTTCCGAATACTCCCGCAAGGAACTTGCAACAAGAGTTGGCTTCGTCCCGCAGAGCTCCGAAAGCGAGCTCTCCTCCCCGATGGTGTACGACGTCGTCATGATGGGGCGCAGGCCGCACATGACCTGGCAGTTCTCCGACAAGGACGACGAGATGGTCTGGGAGATAATGAAGGAGCTCGACGTCGCCCATCTGGCTTCCCATCACTTCAACGAGCTCAGCAGCGGGCAGTCCCAAAGGGTCCTGATAGCCAGGGCCATAGCCCAGGATGTCGACGTGTTGCTGCTGGACGAGCCGACCTCGAACCTCGACGTGAAGTATCAGATCGAGGTGATGAGGCTCATCAGGTCCCTCGTCGACGAGAAAGGAGTGAGCGCGTGCGCGATCATCCACGACCTGGACCTTGCCATGAGATACTGCGACAAGGTCGTCCTCCTTCACGACGGCGTGATAGTGTCCGCGGGAACCCCCGTGGAGGCCCTGACCCCGGATACGATCAAACAGGTGTACGGGGTCACGGCGTACGTGGAGGACGTCCACGGACGTTATCGCGTCATGATAGAGCGACGAACGATGAGACCGCATGAGACTAGAACCATCTCATTAAATATGAAACCATGAATCCAC
>JAEEGK010017484.1_pt1 | contig 15635 bp, 10 predicted proteins | sample 8958771 | NCBI WGS metagenome assembly JAEEGK01 (sample SAMN16246547, study PRJNA631951) | gut metagenome | biome: gut microbiome; feature: rumen; material: SC-attached | host: Bos | place: Iran: Karaj | collected 2018-10
GACAGGGTGTAAGAACCTCCTCCGCAGATCTGCTTCTCCGCTCCCAGAGCGGGCGCCTCTGCCTCGAAGACCATTCCTGTGTAGTAATCCAATCCGCGTACGACTCCGAGATCGATATCAAAATTGTCCACACCCATGGCGTGCATGTAGGCAGTCACCTGCCTGAGGTAATCGCCTGCCTCTCCGGGGACCTTTGTGAGAACCTCTGTGCCCCCAACGGTCTCGGTGAGAGTGAAGATGGAATCGATGACATCGGCCTTTACGCCCATCTCCTCCAAAAGGGGGCGTGCCTCGTCGTATAGCTTCTTGTCGAGCTTCTGAAGGACTTCCGCTGTCCTCTCTTTAGGGACTCCGGCATCTGCAATGGCCTGCCTGAGTACTCCGATGTGTCCGATGTGAATCTTGTAATCCTTCAGACCGAGCTCCTTGATCATGGACGCTGCCATGCAGATGACCTCTGCATCCGTCTCTGGAGTAGCGGAACCGATAAGTTCGGCACCGAACTGGAAGAACTCTCTGTACCTTCCGCTCTGAGGCCTCTCGTATCTGAAGCACTGTCCGAAATAGAATATCTTGATCGGTTTGGGATCGTTGCTCATACCGTTGACGAACATCCTGATGGCGGGCGCCGTCATCTCGGGACGGAGCGCGATGTCCCTGTCCCCTTTGTCCTTGAAAGCGTAGAGCTCCTTGAGGACGTTGGGTCCGGACCTGAGGATGAAGAGTTCCGCATCCTCGAAGATAGGGGTCTCGATCTCCCTGAAACCGAATGTCTGTGCGGTATGTCTGAGCCTGTTCTCATAGAACCTGCGTTTCTCCATCTCATCAGGGAGGAAATCCCTTGTACCGCGCGGACACTGAATCATGTGCCGTGGATTATTGGAACGATATAAAAACAATTATGCACAAAAACTGCAGAATGAAAGAAGGGGGCTGTGCCCCCTGTTGTTTCAGATCTTCTCGTCCGGAATTATGTCGTCGTCGATCTCTTCCTTTACCTTGGCGGCCTTGGATGTCTCCTCGTTGATCTCCTCGATGGTCGGGATCGGTCCGAGGATGTCATCGGGATCGCCGACGGCCTTACGGATGGAGTCCACGTCGGACACTTCCCTGTCGGGAACGTTCTTGGCGGTCCCCATGTATTCAGATACGCCTTCGATCAGCTTGGTGACCTCTAGCGGGAAGAATATCTTGGATGATTCTCCCTCACCGACCTTCTGCAGGGTCTGCATGGAAAGAACGGACATTGCCTTGGAATCCATGGATGCGGCACCGACGGCCATTATCCTCAGCTTCTGTGCCTCTCCCTGTCCTTCCAGGATGGTGGCGAGCCTCTTACCTTCCGCTTCGAGGATCATCGACTGCCTCAGACCTTCTGCTTCCAGGATACGGGACCTCTTCTTTCCCTCTGCCTCGAGGATTGCAGCCCTCTTCTGACCGTCAGCCTCCAGGATGGCAGCACGCCTCTTCCTCTCCGCCGAGGTCTGCTCCTCCATCGAGTCCTTGACCTTCCTTGCAGGGTTGACCTCCCTGATCTCTACGGCCTCGATCTTCACACCCCACTTGTCGGTGTTCTCGTCGAGGATGTCCCTCAGACTGACGTTGATCTTCTCTCTGGAGGAAAGGATCTCATCCAGCTCCATGTCTCCTATGATGGATCTGAGCGTGGTCTGAGCGAGGTTCACGGTGGCGAACCTGTAGTTGGTGACCTCGAAGAAGGCATTCTTCGGGTCGGTGACCTTGATGTAGATGACCGCATCGACATCCACGGGGGAGTTGTCCTTGGTGATGACCTCCTGCTTGGGGACGTCGAGTACCTCGGTACGGAGGTCCATCTTCACAACTTCGTTGATGAGGGGGAACACAACGTTGAGTCCCTGGTTCAGGACCCTGACGAACTTTCCCAACCTCATGTAGATCGCCTGCTCATAAGGCTTGACGATCTTGATACCGCTGACTGCGACCAATACGACGGCCACTATGACAACGACCGCCAGGATTATGATAATCTCATCCATCTTCTATCACCTCAAATCCTGCGAACGTGGACATGAACGCCTTCGCTGCTCTCCACGATCACATCCGCTCCCTCCTCGATGGGCTCATCGGATGTCGCCGACCAAAGGTCGCCGCCTATCTTGACCTTGCCCTTCATGTTGCCTGATTCCGTAGGCACTGTCACTACGCCTTCCTTTCCCACAAGCGAGTCTGCGACCGTTGTCGTCGGCGGCTCTGGCTTTGCCAAATACTGATAGAACTTGAGGGTTAGCAGAGTCACGGGGATCGCGACAATCAGTGCTATTATGGGCGCCCATATGCTCATCAAGACATCTGGCCAGATCAGCCCCACTATACCGAGGACCAACAGGACGATACCTGGGATCACCAGGAATCCTCCAGGCGCGAACGCCTCGTAGATTAGGAACAGAATTCCTACAACGAGGATTATACAGGAGATCGTGAACGGATCCATGATGCTAGTATAGATGAACATTAAAATAAACATATGTCCGATCGTTTCGCGAAAGGCGAATCATTGGTCATCTACATCGAACTGGCTGTAGTATAGCTCCCTGTAGGTGCCGTCCTTGGAAATCAGCTGTTCGTGGGTACCGGTCTCCACGATGCTTCCGTCCTTCATGACCAGGATAAGGTCCGCGTCGATTATGGTGGAAAGCCTATGGGCGATTATGAATGATGTGCGGCCTACCATCATGCGGTCGGTTGCCTGCTTGATCAGCCTTTCGGTGAGCGGATCCACAGAGCTTGTGGCCTCGTCCAGGATTATCATGGAGGGATTGTCGATCATCGCTCTGGCGATAGCGATCTGCTGCTTTTGGCCAACGGACATCGAATCGTTGTCGCTTATCTTCGTATCATATCCGTTGGGCAGCGACGATATGAAATGATGCAGCCCTACCGCTTCACATACCCTGTCGAGATCCTCGTCCTTCACGTCGGTCCTGTTGAAGACTATGTTCTCTCTCAGCGTGCCCTCGAACATCCATGTCTCCTGGAGCACCATGCCGAACAGGTTGCGGACCTGCTGACGGGTGAGATCCTTCACCGAGATGCCGTCGATGAGTATGTCTCCGGAATCCACTTCGTAGAACCTCATAAGCAGGTTAATCATGGTGGTCTTTCCAGCACCCGTCTGCCCGACTATGGCAATCTTCTGACCGGGCTCCACCTTCAAGGATAGGTCATGGATAATCTCCTTGTCTGGAGAATAGCCGAAGCAGACGTCCCTGAATTCCACTTCGCCCTTGGCGCGATCCATGTCAACCGTCTCTTCCTCCTTGGACATCTCTTCGTATCCGAGGAATATGAACACGCGTTCAGCTGCGGCTGCAACGGATTGCATGCTCACAATCGCTCCCGATATCTGACTGAAGGCACCGGTGAACAGCTTGACATAGATCATGAACGCGACGATGACCCCGAACGAGATGATGCCGTCCATATAGAGCATGGCACCGGACACGCATATCAGAACATATCCGATGTTGCTGATGAGTCCGCTCAGGTGACTCGATATGCCTCCGAGGAACTGAGACCTGAAAGCCGTACGGCCCAATTCCTCATTGATCCTGTCGAACCTTTCCATAGCTTCCTTCTGACCTGCGTAGATGGAGACCACAGTATGCCCGGTGTACTGCTCCTCGACGAGACCGTTCATCGCACCGAGGCTCTTCTGCTGGGACCTGAAGTACTTCTGGGTGCGCTTCGCGATGGATTTGATTATTATGAATCCGGCCACCGCAATGACCACCGACAGGAGGGTAAGGGGGATGTCGAGTATCGCCATGAGGATGAACGATATCACAAGCGTCGTGATTGCCGTGACCAAAGAGCCTATGCACTGATTGAGGGACATCCCAAGCGTATCCACGTCATTGGTGACACGGCTCATCACATCCCCTTTGGAGGACCTGTCGAAGTAGTGTAGAGGAATGCTGTTCATCTTCCTCGATATGTCCCTGCGGAGCATCTGTGCGCATCTCTGCGAGACGGTCGCCATCATGTAGTTCTCGAAGAACGTCAGCAATCCGCTGACCGCGTAAATCCCTATGAGGATGTAACCGATCCTCCAGATCTCATCGATATCCATCTCGGAAGTCAGACCGTCGTGGATGAGATCCGTCATCTCGCTGAGAAGATAGGGGCCGAACAGCGCCAGACCCGATGCTATGGCAGAACATACCGCCGTCAATATGAACAGCAAGCGGTAGCGCTTGATGTAATGGAATATGTTGATCCAAGCTTCCTTGAAGTTATCGGGCTTCTTGGATGAGCCCATACCCGGGGTGCCTGACATGCTCATTGCCCCTCCTCCCCGAACTCTTGGATCTTCGCCATCTCCTTGTAGATGTCGCAATCCCTCATCAGCTCATCATGCCTGCCGGACCCGACTATCCTTCCGTCGGAGATCACTATGATCCTGTCGGCATCAGCGATGGTGCTTATCCTCTGCGATACGATGACCGTGGTGGCCTTATCCGTGATCCTCTTCAGATTGCTGCGAACCTTCAGATCCGTCTTGAAATCCAGAGCAGAGAAGGTATCGTCGAAGATGTAGATCTCTGGTTTCTTGCACACCGCACGGGCTATGGAGATACGCTGCTTCTGTCCTCCTGACAGATTCGCCCCCAATTGCTCTATGGCCGTGTCCAGCCCCTCATTTGAATCAAGGTATCCGTCTATGCAGGCTGCACGTGCGGCCTCCATCATCTGTTCGTCGGTGACGCCTTTGCATCCGTAACCTATGTTGAATCCGGCAGTGCCTGAGAAGAGCATCGGCTTCTGAGTCGCATAACCTATCTTGGAACGCAATGCATCAAGATCGTATTCTCTAACATCGACTCCATCCACATAGACCGAACCTCCTGTTGTGTCGAATAGACGCGGAATCAGATTGACCAATGATGTCTTTCCAGAACCTGTCTGCCCGATTACCGCCACGGTCTCTCCGCGCTTCACGTCGAATGAGATGTCGGTCAGCGTATCCCCGGAACTGTCAGGGTATGCGAAGGAGACATTCCTGAAGGAGATGCATACATCCGTGTCCTCCGATTGTGTCCTGCTCCCGTTGACGACGGTGATGTCTGTACTGATGACATCGTTGATACGGCGGGCTGAAACCAGTGCCCTGGGCAATCCCATGGCCACATGGGCTAGCAGGATGAAGGACGATACCACATACAGGATGTACGATGAGAACACGACCATGTTGGAGAACACCGCGAGAGCATCCTCCTCGGTCGCCGCAGCCATGATGATACCGGCTCCCAAGAGATAGATCATGACAGTGAGGATGTTCTGGACCACCCCGTTGAACGGACGTGTGAAGGCCAGCAGACGAGAGGCATAGAGGTTGTTCTCGGTCAGTGCGTCATTGGCATCGTCGGCCTTCTTGTTCTGATACTCCTCTGCATTGAATGCACGGATGACCCTTACTCCGGACATCCCCTCGCGGACAGTACGGTTCATGTCATCGGTGAACCACTGTACCTTTCTGTATCTGGGGATCACATAGAACAGCATGAAGGACTGGACGATGATGATTGCAGCGATACCTATTGCAGTGACCTCGGTCCATTCCCAGCTGCCGGTGGCCACCTTCGTGAGCGCTATGTAGACCATTACGGGAACCTTCACGATGAGCTGAGAGGTCCTCGCAACGGCGTTCTGAACTTGGGTCACATCATTGGTGGAACGGGTGATCAGACTGTAGATGTTGAACCTGCTCATCTCCTCAGGGGAGAATGACTGGACTTTCTTGAACTGCTCCTTGCGGAGGATCTTCGCATATTCGGATGCGACATATGCGGCGACACCTCCAGCACTTATCGAGCAGATCACACTGCCGATGGAGCAGAGGATCATGCCTAACCCCTCTTCAAATATCGCTTCGGGAGGGCTGCCGTTGTTTAGCAGGACGGTGATCTTCGTCATATATCCGGGGATCTCCAGATCCATCCACACCTGCAATGCTACGAATCCTGCCATGACCGCTATCAGCAGCCAATGCTTCAATGTCAGGAAACGCAAGATGGACCTCAGCTAGACACCCCCTTTGTTGGATGTATGATGCAACTCTTTACTGACATTAATAATACCCGACAGATTACGGTATGGAACGTCGCAAAATCCGTTCTCTCAATGGCAACCTATAAAATAGAGAAAGCATACCCACCCTTCACCTAAAACAATCCCAGCCGGCGTACGTATGTCGACGGGTAAGAAAGTGATTAACATGAAAGCTTTGTACAACGACGGCAGCGTCAATGAGTGCGAAGATGAGCTTAAGGTCATCAGGCACACCGCTGCCCACGTGATGGCTCAGGCTGTCCAGAGGATCTACCCCGGGACCAAGCTCGCCATCGGACCAGCGATTGAAGACGGATTCTACTACGATTTCGACAAGGAAGGCGGTTTCGTTCCCGAGGACCTTGAGAAGATCGAAGCAGAGATGAAGAAGATAGTCAAGGAGAACCTGAAGCTCGAGACCTACACGATGTCCAGACAGGAGGCCATCGACTATCTGAAATCGAAAGGAGAGATCTACAAGGTGCAGCTGGTGGTCGATCTGCCCCAGGATGCCAGGATCAGCTTCTACAAGCAGGGAGAATTCGTAGACCTGTGTGCGGGACCGCACGCACTTTACACCAAAGCGGTCAAAGCGTTCAAGCTCACATCCATCGCAGGAGCCTACTGGAGAGGGGACGAGAAGAACAAGATGCTCTCCCGTATCTACGGAACCGCATGGGAATCCAAGGAATCCCTGGAGAAGTACCTCACCATGCTCGAGGAGGCCAAGAAGAGGGACCACAGGAAGCTCGGAAAGGAACTCGGACTCTTCGCCATCATGGAGGAGGGACAGGGATTCCCGTTCTACCTCCCGAAGGGAATGATCCTCAGGAACACCCTCATCGAATACTGGAGGGAGCTCCACACCAGGGAGAACTACCATGAGATCTCCACCCCCATGATCCTCGACCAGCAGCTCTGGCTGAGGTCCGGTCACTGGGACCACTACAAGGAGAACATGTACACCACCGTCATCGACGACCAGATCCACTGCATCAAGCCGATGAACTGCCCAGGATGCATCCTTGTCTACAAGAACGAGAACCACTCGTACAAGGAGCTGCCCCTGAGAATGGGAGAGCTCGGTACCGTTCACAGGCACGAGAGGTCCGGAACCCTGCACGGTCTGTTCAGGGTAAGGTGCTTCACCCAGGACGATGCCCACATATTCATGACCCCCGAGCAGATCCCTCAGGAGATCGCCGGAGTCGTCAGGCTCGTCGACGAGGTCTACAGCAAATTCGGTTTCAACTACCACATCGAACTCTCCACCAGGCCCGAGAACTCCATGGGAACCGACGAGGAGTGGGAGATGGCCACCAACGGTCTCAAGCAGGCTCTGGATTCCCTCGGAAGAGAATATGCTATCCACGAGGGTGACGGAGCATTCTACGGACCCAAGATCGACTTCCACGTGGAGGACTCCCTTGGAAGGACCTGGCAGTGCGGAACCATCCAGCTGGACTTCCAGCTCCCGCAGAGGTTCGATCTCAACTACATCGGTGCCGACGGAGAGAAGCACAGGCCGATCATGATCCACCGTGTCATCTACGGATCCATCGACAGGTTCATGGGAATCCTCATCGAGCACTACGGAGGAAAGTTCCCCACCTGGCTCGCACCCGTGCAGGTCAGAGTGCTGTCCGTTTCGGAGAAATCCTTCGATTATGCCGAGCAGGTCTACAACAAGCTCAAGGCCGCCGGCATCAGGGCGAAGCTGGACAACAGGGGTGAGAAGATCGGATACAAGATCCGTGAGGCTCAGCTGCAGAAGGTCCCGTACATGCTGGTCCTCGGAGAGACTGAGGTCCAGGATGGTACCGTCGTAACCGTCAGGAAGAGGGACGGCGGAGACCAGGGAACCGTCAAGCTGGACGACTTCATCGCTGACGTCCAGAAAGAGATCAACGACAGAGTCTGATCCAAAACAATTATGCCGGGGAAACCCGGCATTTTTCCATCTTTTACCACTTCGTAACTAACTATTTGCAATGGCAGTCTTAGAATACGAATATCATTGAATATACTTAATTTTCTACGAATATCAGAAACTATTTTACGAATATCGAATTGATGTGCAACAATCATTAAAACATGGCCAGCACAATTACACTTCACTCGAGGAAGTATTGTTATGGTGGCTTCTACAAAAACGACAGCAATCACAGTAGTTGCCGTCCTGGCTGTAGTAATCGCACTTGTGGCCATTTTCCCACCGGAAATAGAGTCGATCTACATCGATGATGATCACAACGGCGATTCGTATATGCTATGGAGTCTGGCAGCACCTGTTATCGCTATAGGACTTGCATTGATTACAAGAAGAGTGTATACTGCCCTGTTCTGCGGAATAGTTGCAGGAGTGATCATCTATTCCCAGCTGGACATCGAAGTTGCATTCATGGCCCTTTTCACAGGAAACCTGGATGACAACATCCAAGGATTGGCCGCGACTCTCGGCAGTCTCGGAAACATCGGTATCTGTGCCTTCCTGATCATCCTCGGAGCATTCGTGTTCCTGATGAGGAGGGCTGGAGGAACTGCGGCTTTAGCCAACTGGTCCAGGGAGAAACTGAAGACCCGCGAGCAGTCGCAGCTGATGACCATGCTCTTCGGATGCATCATCTTCATTGATGATTACTTCAACTGCCTTACCGTCGGTACTGTGATGAAACCCGTTACCGATGAATACAACGTGTCTCGTGCCAAGCTCGCATACCTCATCGACGCGACAGCGGCACCCATCTGTATCATCGCACCCGTTTCCTCATGGGCCGCAGCCGTTTCGGGATACATCGCGGACAAGGGGGCTTTCGAGACCTTCGTCAGCACCATCCCCTACAACTTCTATGCGCTTCTGACCATCGTTTTCATTATCGTTATCGTCCTGCTGAAGTTCGACTACGGACCGATGAGAAAGTACGAGAAGAATGCGAAGGAGAGAGGAGACCTGTTCTCCGACGGACGCGCAGACAGCATAGAGGATACCGATATCAGCGACCACAAGGGAACTGTCACGGACCTTGTCGTCCCAATCGTCATCCTTGTTGTGTTCTGTGTCCTCGGAATGCTCTTCACCGGATACCTGTACGGCGGTACTGACTTCTACAGCATGCTCAGCAACTGTGATGCTACCGTCGGACTCCCGCTCGGAGCATTCTTCGCATTCATGTTCACCCTTGCCTTCTACTACTACAGGAAGGTCATCGTATTCGATGATGTATGGGCGTCCATACCTGAGGGATTCAAGGCCATGTTCCCTGCGATCATGATCCTTATCCTTGCTTGGACCCTGAAGGGAACCATTGACCTGATGGGAGCGGACCTGTTCGTCGCAGACCTGGTGCAGAGTTACGGATCCGGTGTCGAATTCATCATCCCGTTCATCGTGTTCGTCGTAGGTATGTTCTTGGCATTCGCTACCGGAACCTCATGGGGAACTTTCGGTATCCTGATCCCAATCTGTATGGCCCTGTTCCTCACCGACCCGACCATGATGGTCATCAGCATGTCCGCATGTATGGCGGGAGCCGTGTTCGGAGACCACTGCTCACCCATTTCCGATACTACCATCATGGCCAGTACCGGTGCTGAATGCGATCTGATCACACACGTGAACACTCAGTTCCCGTATGCTCTGACAGTAGCTGCAGTCTCTGCAGTCTGTTTCATCCTGGCTGGAGTGATGCAGAGTCCCTGGATCCCTCTTCTTGTCGGAATTGCACTGATTATCGGAGTGCTCCTAGTACTCAGGGTATTCATCAGGAGAAAGGAATACAGCGAATTGAGCTGATAAACCACAATAAAGCCGGGGCAAGCCCCGGCACCTTTCACTTTTCATGATATTGTTTATTAACCGCTCCCCGATGGAGAAAGCATGACCGCGGAGGAGAGGGTATCAATATTGCTGGGGAACCCCAGGAAGGCTATCGTCACTTTAGCGATTCCTATAGTGATATCCCTGCTGGTCTCTCAGATCAACGTCCTTGCCGACCGTGCTTGGTGCTCCGGGCTCGGTGATGATGCCATGTCCGCAATCGCTCTGGTCATGCCGGTCTATATGACCATAGTCGGACTCGGAAGCGGATTCGGAGTAGGGGTGTCGGCCGTGATCTCCAGGATGATCGGCGCAGACAACAAATCAAAGGCATCCAGCTCAGCGGTCCAGGCAGTGATTTTCACCATCGTGTTCGGAATAGTCATGACACCCATCCTCATATTCGGACAGGATGGACTTCTTTCTTTGATAGGCAAGGAGAACATCCTGCCGCTGGCCTGCGACTACATGCTCCCATACTCGATATTCACGATACTGATCATCTACAACGGTGTGGTCGGGGGCATACTCAACGGCCAGGGCGCCACCCAGTATTCCATGATGCTCATGGCCGTCCAGGCAGTGGTCAACATTGTCCTGGATCCGATTCTCATCTACCTGTTGGACATGGGGCTTCAGGGTGCTGCGGTGGCCACAGTCATCGCTACAATAGCATCGGCCATCATCGGTACGCTTCTGATAATCGGAAAGAGGACCTATCTGCCTATCTCCAGACAGAATCTCCGTTACGACGGAGAATGCATGCGCATGCTGATGGTCGCAGGAATCCCACAGATGCTGGAGTATACGGTAATGTACTTCATGGACGCCGTCCTGAATTACATCGTGCTCATGGCGGCCGCAGGCTCCCATGCACTCACCGTGTATTCGGTCCCTGACAATCTTATGAACCTGATCGTGATTCCTGCTATAGCGATCGGATCCGCATTGGTCCCCGTGGCATCATCTGCATTGGGACAGAAGGACGCCAAGCGCATGAGGGAATCGTTCAGATTTGCATTTACAAGAGGTATCCTCATTGTGGTGATTCTTGCAGCGATAGTCGAGCTCTTCCCCGAACAGTTCCTCTACATCTTCTCGTATTCCGGCGAGATGCTGGACAACAGACCGGAGATGGTGGATATGCTCAGAGTGATGTGCCTTTACATCGGATTCTTCGCCTTCACCCCCTTGTGCTCGGGCTATATGCAGGCCATGGGTCACCCGAACCGCTCCCTGATAATTGCCCTCTGGAGGAACGCGGTCTTGATAACGTTCTTCTATATCGCCATCCAGCAGCCTGAGCTGACAGCCGTCGCATGGGCCCTGGTGTTCGGACACATAATCGGGGCGGCATCCATTTTCCTGATGACGTTGTTCACGGACAGACAGGTAACGAGAATGATTCTCAATCCTTGACCATCGTGACGCGCGTTATTATTAACGGGATTGTATTGCAACCTATGAATTATGAAAAGGCTGCCTTAGCAGTCTCGATTGTGGCGATCATGCTACTCTCCGGACTCCCGCTGACGGAGGCTGACGGAGATGGTGCAGGTAACGACCAGATATATGGTGCGACCACCGGGATCGACCTTAGCGAGATCGATGAGATCCTCAAACTCATCACGGGGAAGACCCTGAAGGAGCTTGTCGAGGATCTTGCGAAGACCATGGACTACGATGTCACCTTTGACCCGGAACTGGAATCGAAGTTCGCAATGACGAGGGACATCCATGATGAAAATGGACACAGGACCATCGTCGACAGGCTATCGGGATACTTCACCTTGTCCGTCGATCTGGTGGCGGAAGGAAAATTCCCGGCTGCAGGCACATATCTCGTCAACGACGGGGAGAGCGCCGAGGATTTCCTCAAGAGAGTGTTCATCGACGGCAGCACAGAGGATCACAAGATCAGCAACGAGATCGTTCTGGGAATGACCTTGGACCTAGCACTGGTTACCGATATCAACACAGAGACCGGAGAGATGGAGGACGCATACATCGCGATCTTCCCCATGCTGTACACGGAAGTTGACGGCGACATGAAGATTGCAGACATCACGGACGATGACGATAACCTCGTCGGCATCACCATCGACTATGAGAAATATCATTCACTCAGCAACGTCTACGGAGACTTCCAGATTACACTGGACATCGACGACCTGAAGGTCCTGGGCGATGGTGAGTGGACATGCAACCCCATGATCACGGAGCATGTGGAGAGGTCCGTCGTCTCGTCCGATCTCGTCAACGACCTTTGGCCCTTGATCAAAAAGGTCATCGGAGAAGGCGGAAAGATATCCAAGGCCATACCTGAGCTGATCCTGAACATCCTGACCTCTACGGACAGGAAACTGGATATCTTCGACACGATCAAATCCCTGACTGGAAAGACGGTCCATGACATCACATTCACAGGCGACGTCACTGTATCGAACGAGACCGATGAACTGGGAAACCCCTATGTATTGTTCAAGGTCAAGAGAAACGATACCACGGTCGACATCAGCTATCCTTTGGAAGGCTACTCGTTCGAAGCAGGGAAGATCATAGATCTGATCCCTGATAGCCTCATCTCCAAAGAGGCCAAGGGAATCATCAAGGCCGCACTGATCATCATCGGACTCGGATACGTAGAGATGCCCGACATCACCGATGATCAGAAGAAACAGGAAGAATGCAGTACGATTCAGAATGCAGTGAATGAAATCAATATCATGAACGAGAAGTACGAGACGGACGTCCCGCTCGTCTTCATCGTCCTGACTGTCATAATCGTGATTGCAGCATGCGCTGCCACGATCCTCATGTGGAGGGGTAAGATATGAACATGACCGTCGAAGCAAGGAACCGCGCGATAGGCATGTGGGGTCTGGCGATATGTATGCTCTGCATAGCCGCCGGATGGATGTTCATGAGGTTCGGAATATCATGGAGCGTCGCAGACCTACCCGAATCCGACAACGTTGTGCGCTTGATCCCCGCATACATCATTTCGGAAGTGGCCGTCATCCCTCTAGGTGCTAAGCTCACAGACCGTTGGGGAGTCAAACGTGTACTTCTCGTAGGTCCGATAATCTTCATACTGGGCTCCATCCTCTCCATCGTATCCGTCAACGTAGAGATGCTCATAGCATTCAGATTCCTCCAGGGAATCGGAGGAGGAATCGTGCTGGGGCTCGGGTTCACCGCAGTAGGAAGGTACTATGGACCGGATGAAAGAGGCAAATGCCATGAGCTCATGACAGCGGCATTCGCCATCGGATCCCTTTTCGCATCCGCCGCAGGATACTTCCTGACGGACAACTTCAATTGGAGGGCCGGGTTCATCCTCCTCGCCGTACTGATGCTCATCGGTACCCTGATGGCCTGGAGGCTTCTTCCTGAGGACAATGGATCAGAGACGCCTTTGGACAAGATCAACCTGCTCCTTGTCACGATCCTGTTCGGATTGGCGGCATACTACACGCAGTCAGTCGACGTGGATTACAACCTTCTCAGCATCCCATCATATGTCGTGATAGCCGCCATCATCGCGGTCCTGATCATCACATTATGGCATTCGAAGAGGTCTGAGAATCCGACCATCCCTGTCGGCATCAGCAGCTTCGAGAAGAAACTGATAGCCCTCATGTTCCTGTTCAGTATGTGCGGACTCGGACTCATCCAGTATTACTTCAAGCTGTATCTGACCTACTTTAACTTCGATATCTACGAGGCGAGCTTCAACTTCGTCCTGCTCATCCTCGGTGCCGGAATACCCTCGCTGCTAGGCTGCAGGATGGTTACCAAGACCGGGGTGAAACCGTGGGTAACAACGGGAGCTGTCTTCGTAGCCATCGCTTTGGTGATAACGCATTTCTTCGCTTCCGAGAGCGAATTCTGGTTCGGATTCTCCCTGTTCATGTTCGGATTCGGACTGGGAATGATCGTCACAGAGATCATCATCTCCTTGCAGCGTGTGATTCCCAAGAAGGATATGGGGCAGCACACAGGAAATCTGATGGCGGTGCGTATGATCGGAATCATTGTAGGTAATGCGGTAGTCGGTTCGTACATAAACAGCGTCATCCGCGAGAACTACGTGCCCGGGATCATCGACATATCCACAGCGGACCAGGTCCTGACCGAGATCGCGAAGCATATGTCCGACAACATCACGTACATGGCCGACTCGCTGAACGACGGATTCATGTTCGTGGTGCTGATCATGGCCGCCGTATCGGTTGTACTGGCAGTCGTCGCATACTCCTTGAAGAAATACGATCTCGAGAACCGCTCCGAAGAGTGATGCATAAACCAGAGTCCGTCGAAAGACGGACTCCTCTTTTTCAATCATAGATTCTTTTTGTCATATTGACCGTAGCATTGGTCCATTATATAGGATTAGAAAAAGTAGCTTATGCACTTGGAATAAGTGCAGGAAAGATGTGTGGTTGATAATTACCTGATCAGCAATAGTGATGGATACAGAGCTTGCAGAACATTCAAAGATGCAATCTTCAAGACTGTTTTCAAGGACACTCAGAACATAATCAAACTCTACAAAGAGTTACATCCCGAAGATGATGAATCCCAGGAAAAAGATGTTCAGATTGTAACTCTTGAAAACTATATTACTCACGGTCCAGTTAATGATCTTGGATTTGTCATTAACGGAAAAGTCCTATGTCTGGTAGAAGCTCAAACAAAACAAATGGCAGGAATTATTCTCCGCTCATTGATCTATTTGGCCAGAACTATTGAACGTTATATCTTGTCAGAGGGAAAAAACATATACACTATCAAAAAAGGAGATGTCCCTCTCTGGGAGATTTACATCATTTATTCTGAAAAGGCAGGGCTGAATGGAGGCTCTACGATCTGGAGGTTTAATAGAATTGAATCCGATCTTATGGATCTATCCAACAAAACTGAAATAAAACTTACAGCCGGAGGCATAGTGGATGAGTATCAACATATTTGTCAAACCGGTGATAGTATTATATCCGTTTACGGAAATGAAAAAGATGGCCTGGAAAGATTCTTTGCCGAATGTAACCGCCATACAGGACAACTCTGGAAGTTTGTTGCAACAAGGAGGGTCGAAATAATGGGGTTGTATGAAGACCTTTGGACAGTTGAAGGCAACCAACAAATGGTTGTAAGAGAAGCAGAAAGACGCAAGTCTCTATGGATAGCAATGAATGCCCTGAATAAGGGCATGTCTATCAGAGATGTTTCCGAAATAACTGGGCTATCAGAAGAAGAGATTAAGGATTATTCTGAAGAATTGTGATCAGGTTCTTTTCACGATGATGCAAAGGATGTCCTTATCCATCACCTTGTGATCCAATCCAACGGTCTGACCGGGGAACTTAGCGCTGTCCCCCCAGATCATCGCATATCTGAAATTGTTCTTGAAATCCCTGTGGATCAGCTCACAGACATCTCCCACGGTGTTCCCGCGCTTGACGATGAGGGGAACATCCAGATCCGCTTCCTGACCCTGAGGCTTCAGATAGATGCGTATCATGTCGATGGTGTCATACATGGCCTGTTTCAGTTCCTCCATGCCGTATCCCGTTGCTGCAGATACAGGGACACAGCGGAACTGCTTGTGCATCTCGAGGACTTCCTCGAGCTGTCCGGGCTTGGCGAGATCGACCTTGTTGATCGCCATGATGGCCTTGATGTAGACTCTGTTGCCCGCCAGCACATCCAGCATCTGTTCGACATC
>JAEEGK010017486.1_pt1 | contig 15635 bp, 15 predicted proteins | sample 8958771 | NCBI WGS metagenome assembly JAEEGK01 (sample SAMN16246547, study PRJNA631951) | gut metagenome | biome: gut microbiome; feature: rumen; material: SC-attached | host: Bos | place: Iran: Karaj | collected 2018-10
CTTCCTCACCAGGTATTTCCTCAAGACGACCAGACATTTCGCGCAAAGCCTGTGCCCAGCGTGATGTAGAGTCAGCAAGAAGAAGAACGTGAAGTCCCATCTGACGGTAGTATTCTGCCAGAGTTACAGACGTATAAACCGAAGCTTCTCGCGAAGCAACAGGCATTGATGAAGTATTACAGATGATGATTGTTCTTTCCATCAAAGAACGGCCTGTACGAGGGTCTTTCAATTCTGGGAACTCTTTAATTGTTTCTACAACTTCACCCGCACGTTCACCGCAGGCAGCGATGATTACGATATCAACGTCGGCATTACGTGATGTTGTATGCTGAAGTACAGTTTTACCAGCACCGAAAGGTCCAGGAATACAATATGTACCACCCTTAGAAACAGGATAGAAGGTATCGATAAGACGAACCTGTGTTACCATTGGCTCACTTGGAGCAAGACGCTCTGCATAGCAGTCTACGGCACGTTTTACAGGCCACTTGAAGGCCATCTTAAGCTTGTGGTCTTTACCCTTTTCATCGGTTACTACACAGATTGCATCTTCAATAGTATACTTTCCTGCTTTTTCGATTTTCTTTACTGTATACATTCCCAGCATATCGAAAGGAACAAGAATTTTGTGTGTGAAAGGTCCTTCAGGAACAGAACCGATTGCATCACCACGCAATACCTTTGCACCAACCTTTACGCTTGGAGTCCAGTCCCATTTTTTGTCTTTTGGAAGAGGATCTACTACGACACCTCTTTCAAGGAAGAAGCCTGCTTTTTCTGCAACGAGAGGAAGCGGGTTCTGCAGACCATCAAAGGTTTGTCCCAGAAGACCAGGTCCGAGTTCTGCACAAAGAAGATCACCTTCGAGTGTTACCAGATCTCCAGCTTTAATTCCTTGTGTCATTTCGAAAATCTGCATCTGGGCTTTATTTCCGCGGATACGGATAACTTCACCACGGAGAGCTTTAGTCTGCTTCTTTCCATTGTGAATTTCTTCTACATGAACGTAGCCAACTTCATTCATTGAAACAGAGCCTTCGAATTCTATCGTGACCATGTTTCCGTTGATGCCGACTACTTTTGCTTTAGTATTAGCCATTATTTAACCTCATTATCTCCATCTAAAATCGTATCGTAAATCTTATGATAAGATGTCTTTCCGTTTTCAACCTCGAACTTACGCATTCGCTCAACCAGCATCAGTCGAAGGCCGTAGGCATACACCGCATCAATCGAAAAGCCGTCCAGAGGACGCAAATCATCCAGCAGTCGTAACCTGTACTCATAAAGAAACTGCTCTGCACTCAAAGGGCTGTCCATTCCAACTGCAGTACGTGCAGCAGAAATAATATCTGCAGTACATCCAGGTGGCAGCGGGACACTGTCTTTTTTGAGCTTCTGTGCACGAATTTGTGCAAGGGCACAGCGGAGGTTTCTTTCTTTTTCATACCAAACATCCAGAAAGGCAGAGCCTGTGGAAGTCAGTTCCATAGATGGAACTAAAGAAAGCTTTTCAAGCACGGCTTTTTCTTCTTCGGAAATAAAGCGGGCAGCAAGCTCGCGGAACTGCTCTGTATTTAAAGGCAGGGCAGACTTTCCTTCTGAAGCAGAGATATTTGGCAATTGTGAAACCAGATAATAATAAGCCACTATTTTGCTTCCTTCTTTACTTCTTTTGCTGCAACTTCTTTCTTTTCATCTTTTGCAGCTTCTTTCAGAAGAGCGGCAACCTTAGGATTCAAATAAGCTGCAAACATTTCGGCAAGGCTTTCAGCTGAATAGTCATAGAATGCGGCACCATTTTTAACACCGATTCTAAAGCCTGCTGTAAGAGTCTTATCCGGCTTAATTTCGAGTCCTTTTTTGATTTCAGCTTTGAGGCTTGTTGTAAGAGATTTCTCGAGAGCTTTTAAATCTTTTTCACTTAAAAGAACAGAAAGCTCAGAAGCATTTGAGTTCTTAGCCCAGAGTTTTACAGTCTCTGGAACAAGCTTAGCCAGGACATCTTTTGTAAGACCTTTTTCTGTATCAGTCTTAATAAGACCGTCCAGTTCTCCTATCAGAGCATCCTTGAAAGAAAGAAGCATGTTGCGGCCAGCCTGAATAATGGCTTCTTCACTTGCCTTTTCCATTTTTTTTGTCTCTGATTTTGCACTTTTTATAATTTCATCAGCCTTTGACTGAGCTTCAGCAATAATAGCTTCTGCTTTTTTCTCCGAATTGGCAATTATTTTTGCAGATTCTTTTTCTGCAGCAGCAACGCCATCCTTTTTGATTTTGTCAATCAGTTCTTGTAATTGTACATCCATCAAAGTACCTCACTTATACAATATCCAGAATAATATATAATTATACCCCAAATACCGCGTTTTTCAATGAAAAAGTGCTTTATTTGGGGTAAAATTTTATGAGTTACCGTCATGCTGAACTTGGTTCAGCATCTGATTAAATCTTAAAAGAGTAAACCGTTTTAGCCTTCATCTTCTGACCTGGTTCAAGAATACAAGTTGGGAAGCTTTTCTGGTTTGGTGTGTCCGGGAAACACTGAGTTTCAAGACAGAAAGCATCGTGTCTGTCGTAAAGACGTCCGTTCTTTCCTACAACTCCCTTGATATAGTTACCGGTATAGAACTGGCAGCCTTCCATGTTAGTAAATACTGACATTTCATGACCTGACGAAGGTTCGCGTACTGTACAGAATTCTACAAGGTCGTTATCTTCCAGAGGGAGTCCGCAATGAGGCTTTGCAGGGTCATACATTTCTGTTACATAACAGTGGTCATAACCAACACCTACATTCTTAATATCCTTTCCGATTTTCTTTTCTTTAGTAAAATCAAAAGGAGTTCCCTTTACATCAAGAAGCTTGCCGGTTGGAATAAGTTTTGCATTTACTTCGAGACGTTTTGTTGAATTCATCTGAAGAGTATGCTCACCAATATTTCCATTTCCAGCAAGATTAAAGTATGCATGATTTGTAATATTGATTGGAGTAGCCTTATCGGTTTCTGCATTATAAATACAGGTAAGGTTATTATATTCATCAAGGAGATAAGTGATTGTGAACTTTACATTTCCCGGGAAGCCCTGCTCTCCATCTGGAGAAGTTCTGGTAAAGCGGACACCACAAAGCTTACCGTCATCAATTGCCTTGCCCTTCCATACAACCTTATGATAACCATCAAAACCTCCATGGAGGCAGTTAGGTCCGTCATTTTTATCTAGGGCATATTTTTTTCCATTCAGAGCAAATTCTGCTTTGCCGATTCTGTTTGCAAAACGACCGACAATTGCACCAAAATATACAGTTCCATTAATATAGCCTTCCAGAGTTGAATAACCCAAAACTACATCTGTTGATTTTCCATTTTTATCATTTAATACAATGCTTGTAATTGTACAGCCGTAATCAGTACAGGAAAAAGACATATTTCCATTCTTTACGGTATAAAGGCTAACCTTTGTTCCATCACTGAGCATTCCAAATTTTTGTTTTGTTACTTTCATAGCGGGTTTATCCTCCGTATATCACTTTATTGTTTTATTATAACATATCAATTATAAACTGTACTTCCGAACTAGGACAAGATAATTCTTGTGCAATATCATCGATCTGCATACCCTGTCTGAAAAGCTTTTCCACCTTATCTTTGAGGCTGCGGTCCTGTGCCTGAGCTTCTTTTTCCTGGGCATCCTTCTGCATTTTTATAATGCCGATTTTTTCATCATAAACCTTTGCCTTAAACAAAGGAACTTCTTTATAAGCCGCACCCTCATTTGTAACAATTGTTTCATCTTTTATAAGAGGTTCTTTTTCAGATTCTTTTTCTACCTCATCAAAAAGAGACTGCTGCATTCCTTTTGAAGGAGAAACAGTTCTAACTCTGTAGCTTGCATCCGGATCAATAGCAGCTTTTACCTGATTTATGGAAGTATGTGAACGACCGGCTTTTTCTGCTTCAGCGATGGTATTATGCAGCAGCTGCTCCGCATCTCTGAAGCTTTCCATTTTTTTGTCCGCTTCATTCAGTAAAGCTCGGAGCCTTCTTGAAGATTCGTTTATAAGCTCCATATCGCGGTTGGCATTTGCATTTACATCCATGATAACACGATTCATCTGTGCTTTGGTTTTATCAATAATTGAATCTGTAGAAAAGAGTTTTTTAAAACGGATGAGAATAACAATCATTAAGATTAGACTTACTAATGAAATGAAAAGAGCAATATAAGCGGCCACTTCTTTTTTACCTCGTAATGTCGATTATTGTACCAAGATATGAAAGGTCACTTTTAGGAGGTCTTATTTCTTCGTTATCATCCTGAGCATTCTGATTATTTTTCTGCTGTTTTTTCTGGCCGTAGGCAGCACCGGCATTAGATCCATTTTGATTTACACTGTTTGTATCTGATTTTTCATTTGAAGTCTGCTGCACCTTAGCGGCATTTTCAAGGCTTCGCTGAATATTCCCCTGCTGCTGCATGGCTTCTGTAAGCTGAGCCTGTTGTGCTCCCGACATGGTTTTTGAGACATTAGATAACTGAGTGTACATTGTCTGAAGGTCAATCGGCTGAATACCCATCCGGCTGCTCCTCGGCTAATGCAGGCGGCTCGTATGGTCCGCGCTTACTGAATGCCTTATCGTAATAGAAGGTTACGCCCTTAGTATCAATCTTAACTTCATCAAGTACATCACGGATATAGATTTTAACTCCGGCGTAAACATCACCTTCAACCTTAACTTTACCAATTGCCTTGAGGTCGCGAAGATGTTCCTGAATCTTATTGATTTCATCGGTCATCTTTTCGAGCTCTTCACTTATCTGTTCACAACGTTCTTTAAGATTCTTGAGTTTTTCTTCCTTTTCCTGAGGAAGCCTTTTACGCAGCTTCTTCTGCTGTTCGAGGGTCTGAATATCGAGGTCGCAGTTTTCATATTCCTTTGTAGCTTTAGCCTGCATATTCTGCAGTTCTTCCAGACGTTTCTTTGCTCTTGGGTCTACACCAACTTCGAGAATTGTTTCTGTACCACCACCAGGAGAACCAACCTTACGTGCACAGATTTCCTCTGTTGCCATAAGGTGTCCACCGATAATCTGAGCTTTCTTTCCGCGGAGGACAATATTCTTCATAGCAGTAACGCTTGAGTTTACGATTGAATCATTTACGATAACATTTTCTTCAACTTCAACGGTCGTATCATTAATGAACTTAGCCCAGAGAGATTTACCGGCCTTGATATAACCTTCTCCCTTTCCAAATACACCCTGACGTACAATAATGTTTCCGGTTGCTTCAAGACGAGACTTGTCTACAATTCCGCCGACTTCAATATTGGTAGCTTCAACCTTGTAGCCTTCCTGTACGTTTCCTTTAATAACAACAGTACCGACAAACTTAACATCACCGGTTTTAACGTTAACAGCGTCGAGGTACTTAACAGGCTCTACGGTAACCTTTCCGTTCACCAGCATAACTTCGCCGTCTATTTCTGCCTTGATTGTTACGCCGTCGCGGTCGAGCTTAACATTAGCGCCAAGCTGAATCTGAATATCTTTTCCGTTCTTTGCCTCAAGGTAGCGGCCGAACAAGGTCTTTCCACCCTTACCTCTTTCAGCAGGAATTTTCTGTGCAAGCGGCTGGTCAGCAATAACATTCTGAATGTTATTGAGCTTCTTATAGTCAACCTTTCCTTCTTCATCGACCTGCGCCTTAAGCTTCTTCGGATCTGTTTCAAAGTTATAGGAAATGTAAGCATCATGTCCGTCTACCGGCTCAATTGCGGCCGCAACTTCGTATGGATTATTGTAAACAGGATTATCAACAAACTCGCGGATTTTATCATCATTGATACATTGCTCTACAACTCCCTGCTGAAGGATTGCACGGCGAATCATATCAAAGGAAGCTTCACTTCCACTCATAGAAGGAGGAGAAACTACGATAGATCCCTTCATTTCATCTTTGGTTACTTCTACTCCAATTACGACATCACCGGCAGGAACATGCTTGTATGCACCTACAACGCAGTAATCATTATCTGTTCCGTTTTTAATATACTTCTTAATGAGCTCTTCATCGTAATTAATTGTATCCGGACGTTTGATTTCATCAAGAACATCCTTGATTTCGATAGGAAGACCTTCTCCCACAGGAAGAATAATCTTGAGCATGATATCTGATTTGAAATGTCGGATATAGTAAAGGCCATCGCGATTGACAATCTGAGTTGCCTCGCCTTCTTCATCCAGATCGAAGAGACCTTCAGAAGCAAGTCTTGTAGATTTCTTAACAGTACTTGGATCCTGATAAACCATGATTTTCCAGGGCTTTTTTCCAAGACCTAAAATTCCATCGCTTCCTTTTTCTACAACTTCATAATGTAGATTTGAAAGTTTAGTATCCAGCTGAACAACTGCATCGGCAAGAGCTTCATCGATAGTATCAGCATTAACCTCCACAAAGTGAAGGTTTTTGTCTACCTGAAGAAGAGTCTGCATATCTTCACGAAGTTTATCCAGCGTTACCATCTTACAGCGGCTTTAATCCTTTTAAATGATTCCCTTTCTGAGGTTTGTCAGTTTTGCACGCAGACGGAGGTTTGCTTTTGTATGAAGCTGAGAAATACGAGATTCACTAACTTCAAGTACCTCGCCAATTTCCTTAAATGTTAAATCTTCATGATAGTAAAGTACAATTACCATTTTTTCTTTTTCTGGTAATTCACTGATTGCCTGAGCAATAACCTTTTTGATTTCCTCGCGTTCTGCAATTACATCAGGATTCAGACTTGAAGGAGATTCAATATTGTTTCCAATTGACATGTTGTCATTATCATCACCGGCATACCATACATCATTGAGAGAAAGAACACTTGTACCAGAAACCTTCATTACGGTTCTGTGGTATTCATCTTCGCTCATATTAAGTGAACCTGCAATTTCTGAATCAGTTGCAGTACGTCCAAGGCGTGATTCAAGAGAAACAATTGCATCTTCAATTTCACGTGACTTCTGTCGTACAGAACGAGGAACCCAGTCTATCTGGCGAAGCTCATCAAAAATTGCACCACGGATTCGGGTTACGGCATAAGTCTTAAACTTTACACCTTTTGAGGTATCATATTTATTGATTGCATCCAGAAGTCCAAACTGGCCATATCCAACAAGGTCATCAAATTCTACAGAGGCTGGAAGGCCTACTGCAACCTTACCGGCTACATATTTTACAAGAGGCATATACTGCCGTATAAATTTGTCTCTAAGAGCCGGAGACTTTGTCTTCTTGAATTCTTCCCAGAGATCATCTTCTTCTTTTTCGTCATTAATTGGCATCTATACTCTTCCTCTTATTAAGAATTTTCATCTGATAATACAGAACTGATTGCCTTTGCCATTAAGGCAGCGTCCTGTACTTCTGCTGGTCCATCATTTTTTTTATGTGAACTTACAGAAGAAACAAATTCAGATTCTGTTACAGCATCTGAATCATCATCCTCTGAATTAGAATCTGAATCATTACTGAAAACAAAATTTTCCATATCAGGCAGTGTATCTATTCCACCTGCTGCATTTGTTTCTACGTTAGCATTAGCCGGTGCACTACTTACAGCCGGGGCACTGCTTGCTGCCGGAGCTTCAGAAGTAACAGCCTCTGAAGGTATAACAGCTTCCTTTCCAGAAAAATTCTTTACGGTTTCAAAGTTCCTTAATGGAACAAAGCCCTGTGAAGAATCTGGTGCCTGCGCTGCAGCATTTGCTGAATTGCGAACATCTGAATCATTAAGCATCTGATGATTATCACCAACTACGAAATGATTTTCACTTTCGCTAGGCTTTAACTCTTCATCCTGAATTGTAATATCAACATTCTGCCCTAAAGCAGAAGCACCCGCAGGCGCAGCTGAAGAGTCTGCTGTATAATCACTCTGAAAATCTCCGCCAGAACCATCAGAAAGGAACTTGTTAAAAATAAAAGAAATTCCAAAACCGAGAGCTCCGAAAACAACGGCAAAAATCAGAGCTTTTAATAAAACGGATAAAATTGATGAATGGGAAAAAAGTCCAGAAACGAAGGACAAAATAAATCCGCACGCTGCGAACAGTCCGATACTTTTTGCGCTCCGCATTTTTCCTCCCAAATATAATTACCCTCTATTATTATACACCACTATTTTTTCTTACTCAAGAATTTTTTAAGGAAACTTGAAACTCCCTCGTTAAAGTCAGGTTCCGTCTTTTCAATTCTTCCAACTATATGTTTTAAATATACTGCCGGTTTAGATGTAGGATTTACTACAATAAACGGTTTCTGTCTGATTACAGAAGCCTGTACCAGAGGATCCTCCGGGATACAGCCCAGATATTCAATTTTATAACCCAGGAACTGTCCTACAATTGTAATGATTCTTTCAGAAATACGCTTACCTTCATCCGGTGAGTGAACACGGTTTACAATAAGCTTGATATTTACAGTGCGGTCAACAATTTCAGTAGTAATAATTTTGATGATTCCGTATGCATCTGTAATTGCGGTAGGCTCCGGAGTTGTTACTACAAAAACCTCATCAGCCGCAGCAACAAACTGTAATACGTTATTAGCAATTCCCGCACCAGTATCTATGATGATGATGTCCGCATTCCCCAGAGTTGCAAACTGATTGGCAAAATATTCAAGCTCTTCTACGCTAAGATTTGCAATTTTTGAAAAGCCGTTTGCTCCGGCAATGAATTTTATTCCGAACTCAGTGTCCATAATAATTTCTTTCATTGTCTTTTTCTTATTGATAACGTGCATGAGGTTATATTGAGGAACAATATTAAGAAGAACATTTACGTTAGCCATGCCTAAGTCGCCGTCAATAAGAATAACCTTTTTACCAAGCTGAGCGTAAGCAATTGCCATATTGACGGCAAAGTTAGTTTTTCCTACTCCACCCTTACCCGAGGTAATTGCAATGATTCTGGTGCTATGGTCGCGCTTTGCCGAAGATGTAGTTTTTTCTGAAGTCTTTGCTCCACCTTCATTAAATAATTCGCTTAATCCTTCTGCCTGTTCTTCCATTTGTTATTCTCCAAATTTATCTTCAATATGAATTCTATCCACTTTGAAATTCTCAAGTCTTATGAGAAAGTCAACAACACTTGCTTTTGTAATATCTCTCGAAGCAACCTGCCCGTGAGTAATATATGAAATAGATTTGTGTTTTTCGTACATAACACTAATCACATTTCCAAATTGTTCAGATTCGTCACACTTGGTAACAATTACAGATTTATAACCAAAAGGTTCATAGTTCTGCATAATATTCTGCAAATCCCGAGCCTTTGAGCCTGCCATAAATGCAAGATAAATATCCGGATTCATACCAGGTACTTCAAGCAAAAGCTTCATCTGCGCAATGTGAGTTGCATCATTCGGACTGAAACCGGAAGTATCAATAAAGATAGCATCCATATTCTGTCGGTTTTCGTCATATAATCTTTTAAGGTCTTCAGGATTTTCAGCCTTGTGTACTCTGGAACCCATATGTTTACCCCAGCGTTCCAGCTGCTCCATGGCACCTACCCTCATTGTATCTGTTGTAATGAAACAGATTTCCGGACGCTGTCCTTCATGATTCAAAGCATAATTTTTTACAAACTGAGCGGCCAGTTTTACAAGTGTTGTTGTTTTTCCAACACCAGTAGGACCGACTATTATAAATACATGAGGCGGACGGAAAGTAAATTCTTTTGCAATTGAAATTGATTCCCCAATCCAGTCTACAACGCGTCTTTCAACTAAATCAAAATTATCAAGCTGTTCAAGTGAAAAATCATTTCTGATTTTTTCCTCAATCATATTAATGAAGGCTTCTGAAAAATCATTATCCTTAAGCATATCTTCAATCTTCTTGATTGACTCATGCTTTTCCTGAGCAGAAATTGCAACATTTCTTATCTGCTGGCTCAGATTATTTTTTAGATCCTCAATGGACTTACTCATTTCTTTTATCTGAGAACCAATAATTATATTATTCTGATTCTGAAGAATTGCTTCACGATTTTTAGCCATCTGCTCTTCTTCTGAATAAGAACCCTGATATGAAAGACGAGGCTCTTCTGCTGAATATGATTTCTGATGGTTTACTGTATAAGTTACAATTGTTACCGGCTTCTTTTTAAGATACAAAAATCCACCTGGTCTGAAATCTGTTACTTTATTTATGATTCTGAAGTTTTTACCGTACTGCGCAAAGAGTTTTTCTTTACATTCTTCATAAGTGCTGCCGGTTATTTTCTGTTCTATTTCATCATCATATGCCATTTTTTTCTCTTCCTTTTTTACTCGTTTTCTTCTTCTTCAGCAATCTCGCAAACAAATTCTGGAACGACTGCGTTACCTGCTGCATATAGTTCTGTATCTGAAATTACAATTATTCCCGGCATTTCTCTTTCCAGTGCTGTATGTACAAGCTGACGTATTGCGCTTACTGTAATGATAATAGGCTGATACCCCATCTTGGTTACCGTTGCAGAAGCTGTACTTACAGCCTTCAACCAGCGGCGGCCGTCTACAGGATCCAGTGCCACGTAAGGTCTTGATCCATCTTCCGGATAGTATGCATGTTCGGCTATAAGCTCAGCAAAATCCTGTGAAAGCTTCATTACATGCAGTTTTTTATTATCATCTGAATACTGCATACAGATCTGAAGACCAAGAGCTTCGCGAACTTTTTCTGTAAGACTCCAGACATTATTTCTTGTTGCGGCCGCATAGTTTGCCATTGTTTCGAGTATGCGGACATAGTTTCTGATAGAAACCTTTTCTTCAAGAAGATTCTGAAGAACCTTTTCAATTGTACCGTAAGAAATTTTTGCTGTATCAAGAACTTCATTAACAAGAACTTCGTTTTTCTTTTTAACAGTATTAAGGATGACTGAAACTGCCTGACGGTCGAGAAGCTCAGCCGCATGATTTTTAATAATTTCTGTAATATGTGTAGAAATGATTGTTGGCGGATCAACAATTACATAGCCGGCATTTTCAGCCTCGCTTCTGCGTTCTTCTGAAAGCCAGATTGCGTCCATACCAAAAGCAGGATCTTTGGTCTTTTCACCTTCAAGTGGTTCTGTAACAGTTCCGGTATCAAGACACATAACCTTTCCAACATGAACAGATGAATGTCCTGCTTCAATGCCGGCAATCTTAAAGCTGTAATCGTTTGGCTGCAGTGTCATATTATCCTGAATACGGATTTTTGGAATATCAAGACCAATATCGTGGCGGGCTTCCGTTCTTATTCGTGAAATGCGTTCAAGCAGCTCTGCTCCATTTTCTTTATCAACAAGTGGAATCAATGCGTAACCAAGCTCAAGAGAAAGAGGATCCAGCATAACTATATGCTCTTCATTTTCTGCATTTGCCTGAGAAGAAGCCTTCTGGGCAGATTCCTGTCTGGCGGCGATTTCTTTCTTCTCTTTATTACGGGTCATAGACCAGCCTATGAAGATTGCAAGGGCGCCAATCGGCAGTAAAAGTAATTGGGTTCCTCCACGCAGTACAAGGCCTGAAACAATAAGAACTGCACCGACAATTTCATATACATGACCGTCACCGGTAAATTCATTTTTGAGCTGCTGATCAAGAGTATCATCACCTTTTGTACCGGTAATAAGCAAACCTGTTGCAAAGGCGATAATTAATGAAGGCAGCTGTGAGGTAAGTCCGTCACCAATTGTTAATGTTGAATAGGTATTCAGAGCATCAGGAAAACTCATATCATTCTGAATCATACCTATTAAGAAGCCGCCTATTAAGTTTATTACTGTAATGAAAATTCCAGCTTTAACGTTTCCGCTTACAAACTTAGAAGAACCGTCCATGTTTGAGTAAAAGTCTATATCTCTTCGGATAGCAGCCTTTAATACTTCTGCCTGGTCTTCATCTATGGCACCAGAGTTAAGACGGTTATCAATATCAAACATTTTCTGGTTCATGGAATCCAGAGAGAAGCGGGCCTGTACTTCAGAAACACGTCCGGCACCCTTGGTAACTACAAGAACCTGAACTACAATTACAACTATAAAAATTACAAAACCAACAACAAGGTTATTCCCGGCTACAATGCGGGAAAAAGCCTTTACCATATCACTCTGATTAGCGAGTGCCCCTCCCTGCATTTTTCCGGTAAGAATAAGTCTTGTTGAAGAAATATTTATTCCCAGACTAAAGAGAGTCTGCAAAAGAACAATTCGGGGAAAGCTCTGAAAATCAGATGGACGTGGAATACGAATTACCTGAAGAAGTATAATAATAGAAAAAGCAAGATTTAAAATCATGCTTAAATCAATAAGAAATTTTGGGATTGGGACAATAACGAGAAATACTGTCAAAACGACAGCAACAGGCAATGCATTACCTGCTATAAATTTGAGAATGTTCCCTCTACCTTCGTTTGCCATCAGTCCCCACCCAGCAATCTACTAGTTTCTTATATTTTTAAACTTATCCAAATGTGTGTATATTTGAGCAATTATCTTTAAATATACATCTGGTATTATAGCACCAACTTCCACATTTGTATATAAGTCTCTCGCCATCGGACGATTTTCTACAACTGGTACATCATTTTCTTCTGCAATACGCCTTATTAAAAGAGCCTGACTGTCTTCGCCCTTTGCATTTACAATCGGAGATTGTGCAATGCTCTGATCATATTTCAAGGCAACTGCATAATGCGTAGGGTTTGCAACTACAACATCAGACTCTGTAACAGCCTTTCTTATATTTTGAGATAAAAGCTCCCTCTGCATCTGCTGCAGCTTTGCTTTTACTTCAGGATCTCCTTCCATCTCCTTATATTCTTCCTTTACTTCCTGCTTTGTCATTTTCATTTCTTCCATGAAGTCATGACGCTGAATGAAATAATCTGGAATCGAAAGCACAAGAAAAAGAACGGCAACGGTGATTAAAATCTGGGCTGCCATTTTGGCAACCTGCCCCAGAGCTCCTGCAACATTTCCGTTATCAATAATATCAATTAAAACAAATAGGTCTCTCCGGATATATAAATAACCGACAAAACAAATTATAGCAACTTTGCCGATTGATTTTGCAACATTAAAAAGTCCCTTTGCAGAAAATATTGTTTTCTTAAAATATTCACCAAACTTAGGAACAATTTTTGAAAATTTTGGTTCAATAGGTTTAAGGCTGAAAATAAAACCTTTTGTCTGTAAAACATTTCCTAAAATTGCAGAAATTGCCCCTACAATTGCAACCGGAATTATGCATTTTAAATAATAATTCAAAAAGCCTTCAAAAAGTGCGGCATAGTTGATTTCTTTGCCATTACAGAGTGAAAAATAAAACCTGAAAGCACTGATTATTTGATTCAGAATAAATTTTGAAAAAACAATTATTGTTAATACTGTAAATAAAAGGATAAGCCCGCCGCTTAATTCAGCAGTTTTAGCAACACGTCCTTCTTTTCTTGCTTTTTCGAGTTTACTTTCAGATGCTTCCTCGGTTCTTCCTTCGTCTTCGGCAGCCAACTATACACCTCCTAAAACATGGAATAACTGCTCAATTTCAGAAAAAGCAGTCGAGAAAGCCCTTACGAAAAAGTCGATAAGAGACGGAATCATAAAAAGAATTAAAGTAAAGGCAACCAGAATCATTACAGGAAAACCTTCGCTCAAAAGATTCATTTGAGGTGCAGCTTTAGTTAAAAGTCCGGTGCAGACAGTTATTAAAAATAAAGTTCCCATAACCGGAAGGGCTATAACCAGAGCATCCATAAACATATGGGAAAGAGATTTTAACATAAAAGATATTAAATGATCTTTTGTATTTACTATTAATAAAGCATTCAGAGTATCAAAGGATGTGATAAGTCCGCCTAAAAATATTTTCTGAAACCATTTTGTCTGAAGAAAAACCAGCATTCCGCTTAAATTAAAAAACTGTCCCATAAGGGGGTTTTCAATCTGGGAAAGGGAATCGTAGGCACTGGCGGCTCCAAGTCCCATCTGGAAGGCAATAAACTGTCCTGCAGAACTTAATGATGAAAAAATAATCTGAATATAAAAACCTAAAACAAATCCGATTAGAACTTCACCGGCTAAAAGCAGGACAAACTCAAGAGAGGCAAAACCATCCTGGGCAAGAAAACTTTTATAGGAAGAAAGATTTGCAGAACCGGCAATAAAAAATGCAATATAGGCTGCCAGGGCAATTTTTGCGGTTCTTGGAGTTGACCGCATGGAAAAAAGAGGAAGCAGCATTAAAGTAGCAAATATTCTTGCAAAAACCAGCAGGTACAAAGGTGCATTTAATATGATTTTATCCAGCACTTATTTCTCCCCTATTTTGCAAATTCAGGAATCCTGCTGAAGAGTGCTATAGTATATTCTCCAAGCGAAGAAAAACCAATTCCGCCTAGAAGTCCTACAACAAGAAGAATAACTAATAATTTTGGTAAAAAAGTCAGAGTCTGTTCCTGAATACTTGTAGTTGCCTGAAAAATTGCAACAATAAGTCCTACTATAAGGGCCAGACCTAAAACAGGGAGAACCATTTTTATAACCTGCAGTACAGCGCCGGTCATTAAAGAATTAATAATTCCAGTTGACATGCTTCATCCCTCCTACTTTATTACAGATACAAAAAGCTGATTTGTTAAAAGTCCCCAGCCGTCTACAAGAATAAATAAAACCAGCTTAAAAGGCATGGAAATCTGGACCGGAGGCAGCATCATCATACCCATTGCCATTAAGATACTCGCTACAACCATATCTATGATGATAAAGGGAATATATAGCAGAATACCTATCTTAAAGGCTACTGTAAGTTCGTGCAGAATATAAGATGGAATTAAAATATAAGTTGGAACATCAGCAAGAGTTTTTGGCTTTTCAAGTTTAGCCATATTCATAAACTGCTTGATATATGTTGTGTCTTCTGCCATTTGAGAATACATAAACATTCTTATTGGTGTTTCAGCTTCTTTATATGCTTCTTCAATTGTAATCTGACCGCTGGAAAGTGGTTTATATGCTTTTTCATAAACATTGGAAAAAGTTGGCCACATAACGAATAAGGTCATAAAAAATGCAATTCCGTTCAATACAGAGGTTGGAGGAACCTGCTGCAGGGAAAGAGCACGTTTTATAAAATCGAGAACAATTGAAAAACGTAAAAAACAGGTTGTAAGAATTAAAATACTTGGTGCTAATGTAAGTATTGTAAGAAGCAGTAATAATCTTACAGAAAAGGCAACTTCTCTTCCAGATCTTGGTTCTGTAATCTGGATTGCTACATTAGGAATTTGAGTTGGTCTTAAGTCTCCGTCTGCCATTTCTGTTCTTCCGCTGCTCGATCCCTGAGGAAAATTAGAATTCTGGGCAAAAAGTGGAAGTGAAAAAGCAATTAAAAAGAGGATAAATACTACTTTTTTTAATTTATTCATATTTACCTCGAATTATTTCCTAAAAGATCATCAACTTTGCTTTCAGATTCAGTAAAGGCATTTACAGATTTTTTACCTTTTACAGTGAACATATCAAGTAATTCTGAAAAGTTAACAGGTTTACTTGTTTTTTGATTTTTATCTGCCTGTAGGGTCATTGCCTGAATAAGTTCTTTGTCA
>JAEEGK010017487.1_pt1 | contig 15633 bp, 6 predicted proteins | sample 8958771 | NCBI WGS metagenome assembly JAEEGK01 (sample SAMN16246547, study PRJNA631951) | gut metagenome | biome: gut microbiome; feature: rumen; material: SC-attached | host: Bos | place: Iran: Karaj | collected 2018-10
AATGAAAACTATTTTAAATTATTATATGATAAAATAAATATTAATTCTATTAATCATCAAACAAAAAATAATCAATTTCAAAAAATAAATAATATTATACATAAATATTTTCATAATTGGAAAAATTTGAATTATCATAATAAAAATGAATTTCATGAAATTTTAAAAAAAATAAAAAATAATAAAACAAAAGATAAATTAAATAATTATTTTATTTTATGGAAATATATTTCAAATAAAAATTCAACAATATATAATCAACTATTAACAACATATAAAAAAACAAAAACTAGAAAAATAGTAATTCATCCTCAAATTATCGGAAGAAAAAATATAAACAATCAAATAAAAAAAAATAATTGTGTAATTAAGAATGAATTATTATCTAATGCATTAATAAAATGGAATATTAAAAATAAATCACATCAAACTAAATTAACAATATTTAAAAAATCTATAATAAAATCATTAATTCAGTTAAATAATAATAATGATAAAATTAATTATGTGAAAAAAAAAAATAATAATTTAATTAAAGAAAAAATAATAAATTGTTTTTATAATATATTGAGTCTCTATAAAATAAAAAATGCAAAATTATTTTTGAATAAATTGTTTAATCAAAATAAAAATTTAATATTCATGAAAAATGAAAAAAATGAAAATTTAAAAAATCAAAGAGAAGTATCTCAAAATAAGAAAAAAGAATTAGACAATTATTCAAATGGAAAAAAATTAGAAAAAGATAAAAATAAAGAAGAACCGAAAAAATCTCAAAGAACTCTTGTTTTTAGATTTAAAAAAAAAAATCAAATAAATTCAAGAACATTTAATGTAATAACTCCAGAAAAAAATAATAAAGAGCAAGAAAATTTTATTAATGAAAATTATGAAATGATGAAAAATCAAATGGAAAAAAAGAATACTTCTAAAGATATTAATTTAACAACTCCTCAAAAAAAATATAAATCAATGAAAAAAAGAAATAATTTGTACATAAAAAATTTGAATAATTCATCATATATTGAAAAAGAACTTGTTACAATTATTAAAACTGAAAATGGTTATGTTAAAAAATTAAATATTTCCAAAAAGAAAGATAATAAACATAATTATTATAAATATGATAAATTATGTAAAACTGAAGAAACTTTTAAAAAAAAAACTAAAAATAAAATAAGAGATAATTTAAACTTAGAATATAATCAAAATATATCTAATATAAGATATACAATGAAAAATAAAGTATCAATAAGTCCTATTTTAAAAGAAAATAGAAAATCTGAATTTCAAATAAAACCTTTTGAAAAAAATGAAAATAATAATCAAATTAATAATTCACTAAAAGATTCTTTAAATTTAGAAAATAGGAATAACATAAAGAATGTAAATAAAAGAAGAAACACAGATGATTTTTTAAATTTAAGTGAAAATGATAATTATAATAATAATGATAATAATTTTAATAATTTAAGTTTTAATAAATTTATTGATAATAAAAAGAAAAATGAAAATCAAAATAATAATAATATTGAAGGAATTATATTAAAAAAAATTATATCAATTTATAGAAGATTTACCCTAAAAAAAGTAATAAAAAGGTGGAAAATAATAAAAAATCAATTATCATCTAGAAATACATCTCCCTTTGTAATAAAAAATGTTTTCATAAATAAATCAAATATAATAAAAGATAATCATGGAATAAATAAAATAAAAGAGGAAAAAAATAAAGTAAAAAATAAAGTTTCTATTGTGAAAAAAATATCAAATATAAATATGTTAACAAATAGAACTTTATCATTATCACCAGATAATATTAAAAAATATATTAAAACTACTGAGCAAAAATCATTAAGTAAATCTTCATTACAAATAAATAAAACAGAGAAAAATGAAAACAGCAAAGAAAAAAATAAAAATGTTTTCAATTTAATACATGATTTACAAAAGAAAATTAATAATATACCAAATGAAAATTTAAATCAAATTCATACTATAAAAGAAAATGCTTTAGAAGTAAATAATTCTAAACAAGAAAATAAAATAAATGAAGATAAATATAATAAAGAAATAGAAAATATTTCAAATTATCATCCTCCTCAAAAAATAAAAGAAATCGTTATTGAAAATTTAAATTTAAATAAACAAATTATAAAAGAAAAGGAAGAACAAAGAGAAATGGAAAAAACAATGAGATTTAATCGTTCATTGGGTTCAATAAATCAAAGTTCAGATTTATATTTAAATAATTTTTATTTTGAGAATAATGATAAAATAAATAATAAAAATAATTTAAGAAAATATAATTCAACTGAAGTTGTAGAACAATATGATTTTTTTAATAATAAAAATTTTTCTCATAATCAAATAGAGAAAAAAAAAACAAATTCTTCAAAAAATTTAAGCCAATATAATCTACCTCATTCAGGAATGATATTTACAAAAAAAACAATTCCCAATTCAGAAAATCAATTATTTTATTCAAATAGTATATCAAATTTCAATGATAATAAAAATCCGTATTTGAACAATCCTTTTAATTTAAAATCAAATATAACAAATCATACATCACCAAATCAAAATAATAATTTTACAAATAAAATATATATGAAAAGGCATCCAAAAAATATAAACAAGTCATATAATAATCAACAAAATTCAAATACAATAATAAAAGAATCAAATTCAAATAATATAAAATATCCATATACAATAAATAATAATATAATAACAAATAATATAACATTTTCAAATCCATATAATTTTTTTACAAATGAAATACCAAAAAGAGAGAAAGAACATTTACAAACTGTTCAAAGTGAAACAATAACTTCATCAAATAATAATACAATAAGTGTATCATCTTCATATAATAATACAATAAGTGGTATTTCATTAATTGAAAATCATAATGAAAAATTAAATTCTATTAAATATACAAGTCAAAGTTTTGTTGTTTCAAAAGATATTAAAAATAATATTCAAAATAAAAATATTTCTCTTATAAAAAATCCAATGAAAATGAAAGGTAATTTTGAAGATTTAATTGAAAATGATTATAATAATTTATATAATAAAACTCAAAGAATTCAAATTACAAATGCCCAATATCCTATTAATAATATTATAACCAATAAAGATGATATGAAAATTGATAGTAAAGAATCAAGAAATTATATTATGGAAAAAATAATTGAAAAATGTGATAATGATATTTATTCTTCTAAAAATAATGAACAAATAAAAATGAAAAATAAACATAAAAAACATTTTTCAATTTCATTTCCAATAAAAGAAGATAAAACAAAATTTGTTTTTCATAATTTAGTTGGAGAAAGAAATAAAAATGATTCAAATAAATTTGAATTAATTCAAGAAAGTAAAATGTTAATTAATTCTCATTCTGCTAATAATATAAATTTAAAAAGACCATTTTCACCAAATTCAAATAGAATTAATAAAATTGAATATAAACCTTTGAAAATTACTTATAAGTTAAAAGAATTAAATACAAACCAATATTATCATACTTCAAGAGAGAATGATGAAAACAAATTACTTCAGGATAAAAAAGATTGCTTAGAAATTATGCAAAAACCTTATGTTTATTCAATAATTAAAAAGTCATTAAATAGAGAAAAGAAAAATAATTATTTTTCTAAAAAATTATTACCTCTTAATTCTATTTCACAATCACCTGTACAAAATAGAAAAAATATTTTATCAATATTAAATAATAATTTAGATAAATAAATAATTTTTTTTATATTAATATTAAAACATATAAAAATATAATATTTAAATTATAAAAAAACATTTTTTCAATAATAACCCATTAAAATAAAAAAAATTAAATTAATATAAATAAACATATAAAGAATTATTTTTAATATGAAAAAAAATAATTTACTTTAAATTCTAAATTTTATAATTTCATTAAGTTATCAAATTAAAAAAAATGTCCAATAAACTTATTCACATATCATCTCAAGGTGAATTATCGTTTGAAATGGCATTAAAAAGAAATGTAAATAAAAATAAAAATAATTTAAAAATATCTTTTTTACTTTTTTAGTTTGATAACTCATTAACATCACATAATAGTTTAAAAACAATTACAACAAAAAAAAATACAAAAATAAATCAACTTCAATCAACACGTTCAACTCAAAAACTTCCTAAATTAGAAAACAATAATAAAACACTTTTAGAATTATATGAAGAAACTAAAGACTCTGATGAAGAGAATAAAGAATTAAATAATAATAAAACGGAAAGAATTCATACAAATTTTTCTAATACAACTTCAAATGTAAAAATTTTTTTAACTAAACTTTAATTAGAATGATGAAAAAAAAAAGAATAAAAAACCAGAAAATTTATTAAATAAATGTAAATTAAAATTAGTTTCTTACATTGCAAATCATAAAACAGTTACTTTATCAGGTACAAAAAGATATAGTGATAAAAGTGGAGAATATTATTTAAAAAATGTTTTAACAAATCCAAAACCAAAAAAATTAACAAAAAAAAATAAATTTAATAGTCATAAATCATGTGATTTTGACATAAATAAAAATTTGACAAAAGGGAGTAAAGTCATTTCAAATAAACAGTTGGATAATTATTTAACTCCAATTCCAATGAATCCTAAAAAAAGTATTATTAAAAATAAATATGATAAAGCTGCTTTAAATAATGCACAAAAAACAGCAATTTTTTTAAGAAGAATTGAATATTCTACTAATATGAGGAAAAATAATAAAAATAAAAAACCTAATCAAGAAATTATTACAAAAATTATTATTATTCAAAAATGGTGGAAAACTCTATATTTAATTATTTTATTACAAAAAAATATAAGAGGTTTTCTATCTAGAACTAAGTTAATTGAAAGTTTAGAAAAACAAGAAAATTTTATAAATATGTTATTACATATACATTGGTTACATAAAAAAATTGTTTTTAAAAGATTTATTAGGAAATTATATTTTAATGATAAAACTACTTTGTTATTAAAAATGATTAATAATTTTATTATTGCTAATTTAAGATTATTAATTAGAAAATGGAATTTTATTTGTGTTAAAATTCAAAAAAATCGAAATTTAAAGATTTGGTTTGAAGATTGGAAAAAAATAGTTCAAAAATTTTCTATTGTGAAATCTATGTTACATAATTATTCAAAACATAAAACAAAAAAATCTAATAAGGATAATAATATAAATAAAAATATTAAAAAATTAGAACCAAAAAATCATAAAGAAGATAAAAATGAAAAAGAAGAAGAAATAAAAATAAAAAAAACAATTGTGTTTAGTTTTAATAAAAAAAAAAATCAAATTAATAATGGGACAGATGATAATTTTGAAGAATCAGAATTTTTAAATGATATTAATAATAAAAAAGAAAATTCTGAAATTATATTATTTAAAAATAAAAGAAATTCTGTTAAAAATTTAAAAAAATTTGAAGATATAACTAAAAATGAAATGAATAAAACTAAAATACTATCTTCAAGAGGTAATGATTTCTCAAATAGACATGATATGAACAAAACTTTTACAAATGAAAAAATAGATAAATTTTCAAAAACTGAAATTAGGATGAATAATACAAAAAAAAGAATAAATGAAAAAATTGAAGATAAAGAAAAAGATAAAAATAAAGATATAGATATAGAAAAGGATAAAAATAAAAAAAACAAAACTAAATCTAACAAAAATAGATTAATGAAAAGAAATATTACTAGTAATAATACTAGTAAAATTTTAAATACAAATACAAATAAACTTTTAAATACTTATAATTCAAATACAAGTAAAGACTTAAATACATATAATAGTAGTAAAGTATTAAATAAAAATCAAATTAGTAATACTCCAAAAAAAGAAATCAAATCAAAAGAAATAATCTATAACAAAAACTTGATTGATGTTAAATCAAATGTTAAAAACAAAAAAAAGAAAAAAGAAAAAGAAAAAGATAAAGATAAAGAAAATGATAATAATAACGTTAATTTTATTATTGATCCACCATTCCAAGATATATTAAAAGAAAATACTCAAGCAGCTATTAAAGAAAAAGAGCAAAATTTAAATACTGATAATTTTGATGTGAAAGAAGATGATATGTATAATAAACAATTTGACAAAGATAATTTAATAAGTTTTAACTCAATTGATGATGAGAATATCAAAGATATAAGTTTTAAAAATGAAGATAATTTATTTTCTAATTATAATGAAATGTGTAATGAAAACCAAAAGAAAATAAAAGAAATGGTAATTACTTTTGAGAAAAAGCCTATAAATAATTATAATGTAAGTAAAACAGAAGAAAATAATATTAAAAATCAAAACGTTGAAAATTTAAATAATAATAATAAGATATTAGATAATGATAAAAATATGCCAAATAAAATTGAAGAAAATAATAAAATAGTAGAAAATAATTCAAAAGAAGAGTATAATAATTTAGAAAAACCCAAAGATAGAAAAATATCAGATAAAATGGGTTCACCAACTTTAATAAAGAAAAATAACATATTTCAGGCAAAAATTCAATTCCAAAAACCAACACAAAATATTTTAGAATTAAAACAAAAAAATAATGAATTAAATCAAATAGAAAATAATGAAAACTCAAACAATAATAATACTGAAATAGATGATGATATAGATAATATAAATATAAATAAAGAATTAGAAAACTTATCTAAATTTAAACCACCTTCAAAAATAAAAGAAATAGTAATAGAAAATTTAAATTTAAATAAACACAATGATCAAAGAAATGATGATTTTTATACTGGATATAATAATAACATAATAGTTGAAGATGAAAGAAGATTAAATCATTCTTTAAGTAATTATGAATTAGGACAAGATTTTTATATGAATAATTTAAATTTAACTCAAAATTATATTTACACTCCTATTAATGAAAGATTTATTAAATTTTCACATAATCCTAATAATGAAGTTCTTGGTTATCCAATGCCTGTTGATCAAATTAATAATTTTGAATTTAGAAGAAATAATAGTAATAATATACCTAATTTTGAACAAAGTAATGAATTTGAAAATAATAATGTTAATAATACTTTTCACAAAAAAACTTTTTCTTCTAATAATTTATATCAATATAAACATCCTCATTTATCAGGTATGACATTTACTAAAAAAATAATTCCTAATTCTGATGTTTCTTTTTCTTATTCAAATAATAATTTTAATTTAAGAGATAGTCAAAATTTCAATTCAAATAATCAGCTTAATTTAACATTAAATAATGGAATCTCTAATTCATGTATTCCAAATAATTTTGGAAATAAAATATATATGAGAAGAGTTAATATTTGTCCTCCAAAAAATCTTAATAAATCATATATTCAACAAATTGGAGTCAATAATTCGAAAATTAATTAATTATAGTTACATTTTAAAATCAATAAATATAATTAAATAAAATATTAATATATTATTTTTAAGATAATTCAAAAAACAATTATAAAATTTCTTTAGAAAATAAAATATTTAAAAATAATAAAATATTATTTTGTAATCATTTCTCTTTAATTATATATATTAATTATTTTTTTTATGAAAATATGGAAAAAAAATAAGGATTTTTAATTTTAATAAAATAAATTTTAAATAAAAAAATAAAAATATTCCCTTAAATATTTTTCCAAAAAACAAAAAATCAAAACATAAAAAATTTAAAATGATGATAAATAGAAATTGTAACCAAAAAAATCAAGAAAGTTTAGATGAATTAATAGAAAAAGCAAGAGTTGAAAATGGTCAAGCAGTATATTTAAACAATTATCATTTATCATCAATAAATTACATAATTCAATTGTTAGGTTTTGGTTTTTTTCATACATATTGAAATAAATAAAATAGAATATTCATTCACTCCAACAGATGATGATAATTAAGGAATAGTATATAATAAAATAGGAGAAGGAAAAAAAATATTTGGTTAAAAGAAAAAATATATTTAGGAAATACAATTATGATGATGATGAAATTAAACAATTATTATTTTTAAATATTCTTTATTGGTTAAGTTAATCATATGAACCTTTTATGAAAAATGGAAATATGTTACTAAATTTCCAGCTGGAATTTTATTAAGAATTGAACCTGTTTCAAACTACCTTATTTCTATTAATAGATATATTGAATTTGATTTTTTTTAAATATTTTTTATTCACTTTTAAAAAGGATTATTCAAGGTAATAAAAAAATAAACTATTATTCTTATTCACAAAATACAATGAGATTGATGATATTTATGAAGAGGAAAATTTAAATAATAGAGAAAGTAATTCTATTTTAAATAATGAGTATAATCAGAATATTCTTACAAATAAGTATTAAGTTAGATTTTTTTTTTAATAAAACCAAATTCAACATATATAATAGAAATTTTATTAACGATAAATTTTTAAAAAAGTAATTGAAAAAATATTTTTTTAAAACCCATTATTTATACTAATTCAAATAATTTTATTAAAAAACATTATTTATTAATTACTGAAAAAAAATTTACTCAAGCTTTAAATATTTATCAAACTTTATTAAAAATATTATAAAGAAAATGAAAAAGATTTCTCAATTGATTATACACAATATCCAATTGATGAAAATTAAAAATATATTAATGATAAAAATTTAATTTTAAAGTTAAAAATTTTACATTCTATTTATTATATATTTTATTTAAGTGAATTAATTAATGAAGAAGAAATTGTTACTCATTCTATTTTAAAATTAACTAAGCGATTATTATTCAAAGTTTTATTTAGCTATTATTAATTTAAAAAAACGAAAAATTGAAGAATGTTATAATATAGTTGAAAAAGGGATGAATAATTGTCAAGATATTCAATTTAAATCTTATTTTTGTAAATTTAAATTATTTTTAGAAGAATTTCATAAATGTAAATAAATATAATTTATATATTTCTTTTTCATATATTTCTTTTTTTTGATATAAATTTGAAAAATTAAAGAATTTATATATAGGATTATTTTATTTAAAATTTTTTACTTTTTATAATAATTTATTTTAAAAAATATTATATTATTCAATTACAATTTTTATAAAGCTCTCATTAAATTAAATTTTTTTTTCAAAAATTCTAAAAAATATTATTGAATTAGCAATAAAAAATGGAAGTATATTTTTATAAATTAAGAAATTGAAAAAAATGATTAAATCTGATTCAATATCAATTCACCTTTTAAATTTGCAATAAAAGATAATGTAAAAATTTCATTTTATGACTAATGAATATGATTCAAATAATAAATAATAAAAGGCAAAAAAAAATTAATAATAAATTAATGATAATTGATAAAATAATATTTATATTTTAATTAGATAAACTAAATAAAAAACCAACATACAATCTTTCAAAAACACTTGAAAAATTATTAATAAATATACTCAAAAAAATAAGAATAAACTCTAAAAAAATCATTAATTCAAATACTAAAAAAAACAAAAAAATAAAAAATATCTAATTAAAAAAAATGGTATCAAGATTAGATAATTTATATCACAAAGGAGATATTGTATGGGCAAAAGTAAAAGGTTGTTCATGGTGGCCAGGACAAATTCAATATCAAATATGTAATAATAAAGGAAATTCTGATTCAATAAAAGAAAAAAGATATAGAATAAATTTCATTGGTCATAATTCTTATTGTGATGTTCCTATTTCAAAAATAAAAAAATTTGAAGAAAAATTAAAAGAATTTTCAAATACTTCGAAAAGTTCTTTACTTAATTCAATTGAAATAGCAAAAAATTTATTTGAAAATACTAAAAATTCTATTTTATTTGAAAATAATATTAAAAATCAAAAAGATGAAGATGAAACAATTTCTAATGAATCTAATTTTGATAATTCAATATATAATAAAATAAATGAAGAAAAAAAAGATTCTTTCTTTGGGAAAACTAGAAGGAATGATGTTAAAGTTTTTAAACCAACAAAACAAAAAAAAAGTAAAATTGATGAAGGAACTAATACTATTAATAATTCTAATATTTATACTAATTCTGAAAATATTGATATTGATATTACATTTAATGTTACAAATAGTAATAATAATACTGTTTTTAATGCTTTTAATTCAGAAAATAAAAAAATTGTTTCAAATAAAAAAGAAAATACACAAATAAAAAAAGATGATAAAAATAAAATTGAAAAAATTAATGAAGAAAATGAAGAAAATTTAGATAATAAAAAAATAAAAGATATAATTGATAAATTATTAAGATATCATGTTGAAATGCCATCATCATCTAGTCAAAAATATATTGTTAATATTTTAAATTTGTTAGATGAATTAAAAAAAGAATTTAAATTAATATCAACAAATAATATTTATTCAGTTGCAAAAGATATTATTTCAGTTTTAGATTCATTTACATATCATAAAAACAAAGAAATTTCAAGTAAAAGTTCTGATATTTTACCAGAAATAACACAAATGGTGATTCATGATGTTTTTGATTTTGACAATAAAGAATTAAATAAAACCAGCGATAACATAAAAGAAATTGATTTCAATGATATTAAAAAAGATATTCAAATATTATTATCAGTTCAAAATAATAATAAAAAATTTAAAAATTTAAATCAAAAAATAATTAAAAGTAAAAAATTAAATAATAATAATATAAATAATGGAAATATTATTGAAGTAGATGATAAAGATTTTCAATTTATTTATGATATTTTCCTTAAATTTGTAGATGAAAAAGAAGAAACAAATGCAAAAAATGAATTTAACTTAATTATTGATGATTTCTTCAAAAATATATATAATAAACATAATGGACTTGATGTGATAACAGCAAATAAAAGAAAACAAGTATGTCTTAAAATGTTAGCTTTACTTAAGAAAATTTTGCCTAATACAGATGAAGAAGAAATTAAAAAAATGATAATTTTTGTTGAATATAAAGTTAGATGTGAAGATCCAACTTTAGGAAAAAAATATATCAAACATATTGGAAGTTTTTATATTAAAATGAAAGAAATAATAAGTGCAAAGGAATAATCATATTTGTAAAAATAAATTTAATTAATTTAAAAAATTAATTGACAAATAAATTCATTATAAATAAATAATTTAAATATTATTGTTTTTTATTAATAATATAATATTTTTAAACATAAATTATTGAGTAAATATTATAGTTAATTATTATTACACTAAAATAAATGATTTAATTTCAATTTTTAATCCTAAATTTCTTTTTTATTATATATAAATATTTATAACTTAATTTGAACAATCAATTTAAATCAATCATTTTAATTTTTAAAGATTTTAATAATATTTACTCATATTAATTTTTTAATTATAATTTCAATTTAAAGTTTTAATTCCTAAATATCAATAAAATTTAAAAATCAATAATTCATTTAATTTAGTAAAAATCAATATTCATTTAGAAAACGAAATTTGTATTTTATATAATTAATTTTTTAAAATAAAAATTAATTCTAATTTTGTACTTCCATATATCCGGATTCAACAATAATAAATTTCTATATAATTTATTATTTTTATAATTTTGTGATATTTTGATATATGTTATAGTTTTTTTCTAATTCAAAACCGTTTAATATAATCTTGAAATATTTGTTTTTTGGAATTAAAAATCTAATTATATATTGATATAAAATAGTTTTACTGACTTTTTGGAAAATTTAAATATCTCATTAATATTCTTTTTTATTGATTTTTTTGAATCTTTTTTTATTTTGAAAATTTTATATTATATAATTTATTTAATTTAATTTAGCAATAAGGATGAATTTATTTCATAATTTATTAATTTAAATTAGTTTCTTTGAAAGATATAAAATGTATGAATATCGTTTATATTATTAAATAAAAAATAGATTTTATCAAAAAAATAGCTATATTTCTTAATATTCGTTTCTAAATTAAAATAAATTTTTTAATAATTTAAATATATATATTAATCTAATCAGAATTTTTTTATATAAATTTGTATATAAAATATAATAAATAGTTATGTTGATTTAATAGCTTTAGTATCAGTAGTAGTTGAAGATGTATTATCAAATTTTATTCTTTGCATTGCTTCTGAAGGTTGATTTAAAGTAATTTGTGAAATTGAATTAAAATTTATTCCATTTGTTACATTCCTAATATTATTATTTGTTATATTAATATTGTTGTTATATTCATCATTATCATATACTATATTTAATAAGTTTCCTTGATATGTAATTTCTGAATATGATAAATTATTCATTTTTATTTTATATTTATTTAAAAAATTGTTAATATAATTAAAAATATTGTTAATTAAAAAAAAGTTGTTTTTATAAATAAGATAACTTATTTTTAATATATATTAATTATTGAAATTATTTTGTAAAGAAAGTAGATTAATATCCCAATTCATTTTTGTAGATATTAATGAAACTTTTCTTCTTAAAGGCTTCATAATGTTTTCAGTAAAGTTATCAAAAATTTCATTACATTTAACTTGTATTTGATTTTCTTTCTTTTCAATAATTTCAATAACTTTTTTAGAAATTTCTTGATCATTTTTAGCAGAAAAATTTTCATTAAGATTTTCATTAAGATGAAAATGTGAATTATTATCTTCATAATAATATGTTTTAATACATATTTCACCTTTTAAATTATATTCATTATTTTTTACTTTAGATAATACATAATGTGATAACCATTCACCTGTATGATTCAGTTGCTGTTTTGTTATTTGAGAACCAATTTCAATATTAACTTGAAAATTTCCATCCTCTAATTCTTTATAAAAAACATTATGTGATGTATTATCTTTTGTATAATATTTATTTTGATAGTTTGCTATTTCTTTTTCTATTAAAGTTTGTAAAATATTTTCATCAGTTAATTTTTCTAATTTTTCAAAATTTTCTGATAAAGGAAGAATTTGAACTTTATATTTTTTTGTTTGATCATGATAATAATTTTCATTATCTTTATTATAATTTGTGATTAATGATTTGTCATTTTCTAAAGGAATTTGTTTAAAATGGTCTTCTTCATATTTTTTTATTATATTATTATATTCACTTGAATATGTTAATTTTTCATCTATTAACTTAATATAATTATTTATATCATTTAATAATCCAATTGGAGTGTTTTCAATAATAAATTTTGCAGCTTCTAATCCACTCATTTAAATAATAAAATTTATTAATTTTTACATTTTATTTAATTGAAAAGATAATTTTTTCTTCAAATTTCTTATAATTATTATATAAATATGAATAATCAAACATTAAAAAAAAAGAAAGGTCAATCAAGTTCACTAACATCACATTCATCATATAAGATATCTAGAAAAACATCAAAACCAATAACAGAAAGAAAATCAAAAAAGTAAATATAAAATATAAATAAAAATAGTTTAAAAAGTTCTGAAAAAAAATTAGTAGTAAATAAATCAGAAAGAATAAATACAATAAACTCTTTAAAAATAATAGAACATGATAAAAGCAAACCAAAAATAATAAAAGAAGAAAAAGTATTATCAAATAAATTACAAAAAAATAATAAAAATGAAACAGAAAATCAATCAATAAAACCAATATCACTTTTATCACAATTTCCAATAAATCAAAATAACCATTCAAGTAACATAAGAGTTTTTATAAGAATAAGACCATTAAATGAAGTAGAAAAAGATTTGATAAATAATAACATAGGAAAAGAATGTATTCAATATTTAGATAATAATAAAGAAAAAAATGAACACATTCACAAAAGTTTAAAGACAGAAAATCCAAATGGAAATTTATCTAATCCATATACATTTGATTCAATTTTTGATTCTGAAAGTTTTCAAAATGAAATATATGATTTTGTAGGTAAAGAAATTGTAAAAGATGTTCTTTCAGGATATAATGGAACAATTTTTGCTTATGGACAATCAGGTTCAGGTAAAACTTATACTATGTATGGAGATGATATTTATGATGATGAAAATAGAGGAATTATACCAAGATTAATTAATGATATTTTCGAATTTGTAGAAAATGCTGAGGAGAATATTACTTTTCAATTTAAAATGTCAATTTTACAAATTTACAAAGAAAATATTTATGATTTATTAACTGGAGAAAATAATTTGAAAATAAAGGAAAATCCAATTAAAGGAATTTATGTAGATAAATTAACTGAAGTTTATATTGATTCATTTGATACTTTTATGGAATATGTTGATTTAGCACAGGAAAATAGAATAGTAAGTGAAACTAAATTAAATTCTTATTCAAGTAGATCTCATTCAATATTAATATTTGAAGTAACTCAAAATTTACATAATGCTAATTTTTCTAAAAAAGGAACTTTAAATTTAGTTGATTTAGCAGGAAGTGAAAAAATATCAAAAAGTGGAGCAGTAGGTGAAACACTTGAAGAAGCTAAAAAAATAAATTTATCACTTTCTGCTTTAGGAAATGTAATTCATGCTTTAACTACAAATTCTGATCATATACCTTATAGAGATAGTAAATTAACAAGAATTTTACAAGAGAGTTTAGGTGGTAATTTTAAAACTAGTTTAATTGTTACTTGTTCTCCTCATTCTTATCATTTTGATGAAACTACTTCTTCACTTAAGTTTGCTCAGAGAGTTAAACATATTAAAAATAAAGTTAAAATTAATATTAAATTAACTTATGAGGAATTACAAAAAATTAATTCTCAATTAAGGAAAGAATTAGGAAATATTAAAATTGAAAATAAGAAATTAAGAGAATTATTAAATTCAAATGGGATTGAGTTTATTATTGAGAATCAATTTGATGATAATAATAATAATGATAATAATGATAACAATGAAAATAATGATAATAATGATAATAATGATGATAGTGGGGATGAGGACAAAAAAAAATTTATGAGTACTAAAAATTTTATTAAAGATAGTAATAAAAAAGATTTTTATACTAAACAATTTAATGCTAAAAGTACTGCTGATTTAAATAGTAATTGTGATACAACAAAAGAAAATGATGATTATTTAAGTAAAACTCAAAGTCAAAGTAAATTACATGGAAATTATAATAGTCATGATAATCTAATTCGTAACATTTATCTTGATCATGCTAAAATTATTAAAGATTTAAAAAAACAAATTGATGAATTAAATAATGAAATTAAAGAAAAAGATAATATTATTTCTACATTGGAAGAATCAAACAGAAAAAAACAAAAAATAGAAATTAAAGATTCTGGAATTATTTTTAGTAATGAACCTTGTGATATTAATAAAGTGATAAAAGATTTGCATGATTTATATGATGATATTAGGAAAGAAATGATTAAAATTGAATTTGATTATAGAGATATTAAAAATAAAAATAATAATGAAGAAATAATATCAAATTTTGAAAAATTAATTAATGATTTAAATTTGATTAAAGAAAAAAACATTAATGAAGAAATTGAATCATTTAAAGGTTTATCTTCAATTATTTTAAATTCATTAAATAATTATAAAGTTAATGATAAACTAGATGAAAAAATTAAAAATTTAAATAATAAATATCAAAAAAATATTATT